>Ga0137359_10001882_pt1 | contig 16772 bp, 17 predicted proteins | sample Mad1_40_16metaG_FD_108281 | JGI IMG/M metagenome (GOLD analysis project Ga0137359, IMG submission 108281) | Vadose zone soil microbial communities from Angelo Coast Range Reserve, California, USA - Mad1_40_16 metaG | ecosystem: Environmental > Terrestrial > Soil > Vadose zone | place: USA... | reverse complement strand
TGCTCATCGATCGAGACGGCAAAATTGCTGACTCCCACACCGGCTTGGTGGACAAGACTGAATTTGAGAAGGAAATCCAGATACTCCTCAAAGAAAGCGCCTCCAAAAAATCTGACAAATAGGGCGTACAGAGAAGCCTAGCTCTATGAATCCGGACCACTTACCGGTCCAGTTCGCCGCGGCGCGTCTTCAGCAGAAAGGTAAGGGCGGCGCGTTTGCCGTTGAGAGAACCGGCGATTCGCTGGAACAATTCATTGTTGATGGGCTGGAGGACCAGACGATTGTCCTCCTCAACGAACGCGATTAAGCCAGCCGTTCCGCCCTCATCTTTCGTTCCTTTCACTCTTTCATTTTCGCAATCAGCCAAAAACACTTTGCTAACTCCTGTGTTTTCCGTGCGACTCACTCACTGTTTTACATCTTTTTTCATTCTTGCAGAAATAAGTCCTGTGCTTGCACACTCATACGAAAATACTCCGGGTACCCCTGCGCTCGCCACAAAATAGGAACTATAGTTCCTATCGGCGTCGGAATAAGGCACACCGCAGATTCGCTCGCCAAAAGGAAAACGAAACATGCTGGACGTAATCTTAAAAAGATTTGAGCAGCCGGATGAGGTGCGCATTTTCGAGAAGGGAAGATTTGAATTGGTGACGCTGGGAGGAATGACGATTGGCCGCGCTTCTTACGAGCCGGGATGGAGGTGGTCAGTGCACGTCGGCGCAGCGAGCGGAGCGAAGAGCTGCATGGTCGAGCATGTGGGAATGGTGATCTCCGGATGCGCTACGGCGGCGATGGATAATGGTCGAGTGATCGAGATGCACGCTGCCGAAGTTTTTTAAATCGGCCCAGGGCGCGACAGTTGGGTCGTGGGCGATGAGCGGTATGTGACCTTACATTTCTTGGGAGCGGACAAATATGCGGGAGCCAAGAAGTAGCTGGGACTTCTTCGTTTCTCGCGTAGGGGGCATTTTACCGTGACTTTCGGTCCTCACATCCTAGTTATGTTTTACGAATTCGCCTTTGTGGCCGGTGAGGGAATTGTACAAAGTTTCGATGAAGGCATCTGAACTGAGAAAATCGCTGGACCATTTCTGCCAAGACACAAGAATTTGTTCCTGCTTCATTTGCTCGAGCGTTTTGTGGCTGTCGATGGCTTTCTGCACTACGGCGGAAGTTTCCTTGAGCATTTTCACAAACTCCCGCACGTCATCGAGATTGGAAAGTGCGCCGTGACCGGGAATCACTTTCACGTCTGCCGGAAGCTGCGCCGAAGCTTTCTCCAAAGCGTCAATCATTCCCTGCACGCTGCCGCCGCTCGCCACGTCAATGAAAGGAAAACCGTAGCGCACGAAATCATCGCCCATGTGCACCACATTATTTTTCGGGAAAAAGATGATCGCGTCGCCGTCGGTGTGTCCGGAAGGAAAATGCAGCGCTCGAATGTCTTCGCCGTTGAGGTGGACGGTGACGTCGCGCTCGAAAGTGATGATTGGCAGCGCAGCCTTTTCGGCTGGCTTGTTCTCCATTTTCATGGAGCCGCCATTGCCTGCTATGCCGCCTGCGGCGAGACGCTTGCGAACATTATCCTGCGCGATCACAGTCGAACCGGAATTGGCGAAGGGGGCGTTCCCGCCGGTGTGATCGCCGTGATAGTGAGTATTGATGACGAAGCGAACAGGCTTGTCTGTGATGCCAAGATTTTTGAGCCCAGCCTGGATTTTTTCGGCAAGAGGAGCAAATTCGTCGTCAACGATGACGATTCCGTCTCCGCCGACCGAGGCCGCGATATTTCCTCCCAGGCCTTCCAGCATGTAGATGTTTCCGGAAACTTTAGTGACCTTGATCTGGACTTTGGACCACTCGGGAGTCTTTTCCTGCGCCGCGGCGCGACAGCAGCAGAGTGCGGCGGCTAGCAATGCGCATGCGAGAAAATTGCAAATCTTGTAGGCCATGGTTTTCTCCGAACAGTGCTGGGGATTCTATCATTCGATCCCAAAACTCCATCTGGAAAACAGACATATCCCGCTTCAGCACGTCGGCGATGTAATGTGGGCTGGCGGCCGAAGAGCTGCGAATCGTACCGGTTTAGGAAATAAGTCCGGAAACCAGCCAAAATGTAAGAGACCCGCTATGAATTGATCGGGGAAGTGGAGAGCCACCAGCCATTGCCGGCGCACCAGGACGTTTCGTTGGGCGGTGAATTTCGGCGGAGGGAGCGCACCTTCCGGTAATCGCCGTGTTTGAATGCCGCGGACAATTTTGCGGCGCTAACTTCGTCGCGCGCCGCAACGCATGGGATGAACATTGCCGGACAGATGAAGTGCGCGTGGAAATCATCCCGTGAGGCGCGTGTGAGGAGAAGCATTGCGCCTGCTCCAGTGATAGCTGCCGGGCCCTCGGTGGGCGTCAAGGGAAACAGCAGGCGGCCGTTAGGACGCAAGGCATCAAGCCAAACGTCGAATGGAGCAGTTGCTCCGGCGTTGACATAGATCGCGTCGCAATCGGGCAACGGCCCTTCTGAGCCCGAGCGGTGATGGACGGTAACATTGGAAAAGTCGGCGAGATTGATTGCAGCGCGTTGCGCGAGGTCCTGTTCAATCTCGTATGCGAGAACCGACCCTGTGGGGCCTACCAGTTTCGACAACAGTGCCGTGTAGTAGCCGGTCCCAGCACCGATGTGAAGTATCGTCTCGCCTTCCGCTGGCTTAAGAGCCGCGAGACAAACAGCATGAAGAAGCGGTTGGCCATTGTTGATACCGCGGTCAGCGGCGATGGAGACAACTACGTCCTGGTAGAGAAAAGCCGGGTCGTCCGACGGCGTTTGGACCAGGCCGGAAGCGGTGAAAATCTTCCACGGACCCGGACCGACAAAGTGTTCCCGTGGAACGGAAGCGAGCGCATCCGCGATGCGAGAATTTGATTTGGGAATTCCAGCGCTTGCGGTAATCAGGTCCGCAAAAAATCTCCGCTGAGCCTGCAATCGATCCATGAAATCTCCCGGGCGCACACCGCTGAGGCGCGCCTGTTGGGCACTGAACAATTATTTTTCCCAATATTTGAAGACGGCGGCGTAGTCGAGGTCATCTTTAGAAGCACCTTTGACGGAATTGTAGATTTCGCGGGCGGCGGCTGTGGCGGGGAGAGGAACGCCCAGCTGGTTGCCGAGTTCGAGCGCCAGGCTTAAATCTTTGTGCATCAAGCGCAGCGGAAAGCTGGGCTTGTAATCGCCGCTCAACATTACAGGGGCTTTCACGTCGAGGACGCCCGAACGGGCCATGCTGGCCTGCATGACTTCGACAAGTTTTTCTCCTGCGAAGCCTGCGCCGGTGACCAGCGCCAGAGCTTCGGCGAAGGCGTCCACTTGCAGGGCCAACAGCAAATTCATGGCGAGCTTGATGGTTTGTCCGGCGCCGTTAGGCCCGAGATGGAAAAGTTTCCTGCCCATGGCGGAAAGGACCGGACGCGCGGCTTCGACCGTTTCCGAATCGCCGCCGATCAGGAAGAGCAGTTCGCCTTTTTCCGCGCCCCACGTGCCTCCGGTAACAGGTGCATCGAGAAAGCGAATGCCCGCGGACTTTGCGGCGTCGGCAATTTTGCGAGCAAGCGCGGGCGAGACGGTGCTGGAGTCAATGTAAATCGCGCCTTTTTTGAGTGAAGCGAATGCGCCGCTGGATTTTTCGTTCGAGTTCGAACCGGAACCCCAGAGAACTTCTTCGAGCGCGGGCGGATCGCTGACGATGGTGATGAGGACGTCGGCGGCAGCGGCGGCTTCTTTGGGAGAAGCAGCGAGGCGAGCTCCTGCCGCGACCAGAGAATCGGCGCGCGATGCGGTGCGGTTCCAGACGACGAGCGGGAATCCGGCTTTGAGGAGATTGTGGCCCATCGGGCGGCCCATGAGGCCGAGTCCAATGAAGCTGACAGTAGGTTGTGGCAAGATTGCCTCCACGACAAAAATGGATTTGAAAAGCTGGCGGGCGTTACAGAAGTAGTTTAGCGCAGCGAGTTGGATCGGCGCACGGGCGGCGTTCGCTTCAAGACAAATTATGCGCAGGGGAGTTCACAGGCAGAACGGGTTAGGCGATTTTAGGGCGCTGAGCAATGGGAATCAGGGAAGTGCCGCCGGAAGCGTGCGCGGCGTTTGCCTGTAACTCGGCCCGCAACTCGCGAGCAGTTGCGGTGGAAGATTCATCCTGTTGCGCGGGCTGTGCCGCTGGGGCTTCGCGAAAAGTTACCGATTCTTCCACATGAATGATGCATTGATATGGAATTTCCCAGCGAAAATTTTTGCGCTGGCCATGCTGCTCGTAGTGTTGTTCGAGGAAGATGGAGCGGCCGGAATCGGCGACGAATGTTCCAGAGGCAGGAAGGCAAATGTCTCCGGCGCGATACTGAACATCTACAAAACGGCCAAGAAACGCGGCGTAACGGGCCATGTAGCGAGTTTTCCTCATGGATAGTTCTATCGTCAATAGTACGAACGGATTTATGAGAAAAAAATTGTGGAAAATGTTCCTGAATGAAACTACCACGATGACTTCAGAGCGGGATTTGGGGAGCACTGCCGCTTAGCGGGACAAATCGGCGAGAACCGCTTCGGCTGCGCGACGCCCGCTGAGCATCGCGCCATTGATGGAAGCGTTGTCGCGGTGGTCGCCACAGACGTAGATGCCGGAACGAACGCGCACCGGGCGCTGCGGCGGTTCAAGCGCGCCGGGATATTGCTGCGGCTGTGCGTGCGGGATGCGATAGCTTTTTAGATAGCGCCAGGAACTGGCAATCGGGCCGAACCAATTTTTCATTTGTGCAATCACAAAACCGCTTAACTGCTGGTCCGTGAGTTGTTGCGTGCCGAGTACGGTGACGGAGACGAGCGATTTGCCGGCGGTAGCGTAAGACGGAGCGATCTGGCTCATGACCGCGAAATTGTTGACCGGGCCGGCGCCATCACCATTCAGCACAAGCATGGGATTCGGGACCGGCGGCTCCTCAGTGGAATAGTAGAAACACGAGACGCTGCGCGAAGCGGGCTCAGCTTCGCCGACCAGATGCGCAGCGGCAGGACCATCGGCCGCGACAACGATGGCGCGAGCGCGCAGAGATTCTCCACCGGTTAATGTAAGCTCGTTTTCGTGCAGCGATTCGGCGTGCGCGTTCAGGCGAATGGTGTCCGGCGGGAGGTGTGAAGCGATTTGCGCGGGAACGGCGCCCATGCCGCGCGTGGGAACGGCGATATCGCCTTCCGACAACATTTTGAATACAAATTCAAACATGCGGCTGGAGGATTTCAGTTCACCATCGAGGAAAATTCCGCCGAAAAAAGGACGGAAAAAACGGTGGATGAATTCGTCGGAGAAGCCGGCGGCGACCAGAGCATCTTTTGTGGAGCGTTCGGCGCACTTGAAAATCTGTTCGATGGACGAATCGCGGAGGCGCGAACGGAGCCGGAGGATGCGCAGCTTGTCGAAGAAGCCGCCGAAATCGGAGCGAAGAGCTTCACCCCACGCGCCGGGAGTGCGCCAGGGATCCACAAGCCTGTTCAAGCGACCCGCAAACCAGGAAAACGCGCCGGGAGCGAACTTTTTTAATTCCAGGGCGTAGTAATCGAGCGTGCGCTGCGCTTCGGGATATGCGGTGAGCAGGACCTGAAAGCCGCGGTCCAGCAAAAATCCTTCGACTTCGTCGGTGCGGACACGGCCGCCGATGCCGTCGGAAGCTTCAATAATTTGACAAGAAACACCGGCGTCGGCGAGGTGACGTCCGCAGGCGAGGCCGGCAAGCCCCGCACCGATAATCAAGACATCCGGACCGTTGGACATTCCGCGCGATTCTCCCGGTGACGCTGACCAAGTGCAGCTACATTCGACTCTTCACGGTTGTAGGTGAAGTGAATATCGTGCGGCAAGTTGGCGGCTTGGCGCAAGAGCGGTTTGCGGGTTACGGCGAATCTTATCGAGCGACGGCAGGAGGGGCGATTATGCGACGGTTGCGAGCTGCAGATAGTTGGGGCGATCGGAAACCAGTTTGTGACGGAATGCGTTTTTGATTTGATCGTTTTGCAACAGGAAGGCGCCAGGCATGCGCTGCGTGTCGCCGGCGGGAAGGCCGACAAAATTGCCTTCGAGCCAGGACATCAGCATGCGAGAGATGCTTTCGCGATTCAAATACTGGCGCAATTCGGCGTGGGTCAGCCCAAACGCTTCGTAGAGCTTGCCATCGGGATCCGCGAAGCGCGGTAGATCGTCCAACTGATAGGGAGCGAAAAATTTCGCGGCGCGCTCTTCCGTGCCAAGATGCACAAACGCGATGTGCGTGCCTTTGTTTTCGATTTGAGAGCGCAGTTTCGAGAGCTCGGCGACCGCCTCGCGGCAAAAGGTTCAGCCAAAATGGCGGAGGAACACCAGGAGCAGCGGCCGATCCTGAGACAGCTTATAAATGGTCAGGCCGGACTGCGAACGGTAAGACTCCAGCAGCTGCGGATCGAGTCGTTTTGCCTGGAACATCGCTGGCTACATGTTTACCGATTTTTGCGGAAGAGGCAAATGCTTGCGGCGCCGCACGTGAAGCCACAAAATGATGCACTTGAGCTTACGACTGGTTCGCGGACCGACGAATATTTTCTACTACCGTCCTGCCGGAGTGAATCCACCGGGATTCGAAGTGTAAATGATAAAGCCGGCGACAATCAGGCTTAGAAGAACGATCATCAGGACGTTTGAAATTTTTCGAAAATAACGGCGCCGCGCTAAATAATCACGCGGAATGTTAGGCCATCGATTACCGAACAACCAGCGAGAATGATTTGCCCTACTGCCCATAGGAGCTCCAAAATTGACAGACCCGAAATGAAGAGCCGGCGGCGTTCAGGGAAAGCGCGTGATGGGGGAGTGGGTTCCCTTGCTGAAGGCTACATCCCTTTTCAGCTCAGAGATGATTCTAACAAAATTCTCATACTGGCAAGAGTCTTTCTTTGCGTTTGTTGCAGTCAAAAAACGTCGCCAGCGTCAGGCAATTTGCTGAGAACACGGCCAAGAAGCCGTTGCTCTCAGAGCCTCATGCCGGATCACGAGTTGCAACCACACGAACGATGATAAACTTCCGCCCCGTGGAAGTTCCCGTGTCAGACAATTCCTCATCGCGAATCATCCGTTTCGGTACGTTCTGGGTCAATCTCCCACACCGAGGAGCTGCGACTTCGGGGACAAAAGGTAAAGCTCCAAGAACAGCCCTTTCAGGTGTTGGCCCCCTGCTGGAACGACCGGGTGAAGTCGTCACCCGAGAGGAATTACGCAGTAAGCTTTAGCCGGCGGAAACATTCGTCGACTTCGATCATAGCCTGAATGCCGCCATCAAAAGACTGCGCGATGCGCTGTGCGAGTCAGCGGATGCACCGGTGCACATTGCAACGATGGCTCGGCGTGGATACCGGTTCATGGCCCCAGTCACGGGTGACGAACAGAAAGCGTCCGGCATGGGCGCGGCGATAGCAACGGCAGCGGTCCCAGCGCCACAGCGACAATTACTGCCGAGAGCGCTCGTCACGGCCGGTGTGGTGATAGTCGCAATACTCGTGGCGGCCTCCTACTTATACTTGGGCCGAACGAAGCCAGCCGCACCACCGATCGCCTCGCTGATGGTGCTGCCCCTGGCCAATCTGTCGGGCGATGCCAATCAGGAGTACTTCTCCGATGGCATGACGAATGCACTCATTACGGGCCTTGCGCAACTAGGTTCCATAAAGGTGATCTCACGCACCTCCATCATGCGCTACAAGAAAACTGACAAGTCGCTGCCTGAGGGAACGGTGCAACGTTCAGGGGATCGAGTGCGAATCACCGCGCAGCTGATCGAAGGTTCGACGGACAGGCATGTATGGGCCAATAGCTATGAGCGTGACCTGCGGGAAGCCGTGAGGCGGACAATGGCGATGTGGGTATGGGAGCGCGAAGGGAAGCGAATGGCTGCGCTGTAATAGCGCAGATAGAGGTTGCGTCGCCGGAAACGGAGCAGGCTTTTCGCCGGTGCTCGCACTCGAGACCGTTTATGGAACCGATGCAGGAAGCAAAGCAAATGACGACGGCGCAAGCCGTCGGTGCGGTTCCCACACGCCTGATGAATTTTCCATCGCCGTGCGAATCGGCTGTAAGGGCAGTATCGAGTAGGTCTTAATCGCACTTGAATAAGACTGCGTCCTCGTTTTTTATGGGGGCGTTGTTGAGTGCTCGAGCCGGATGAATGGGAAACCTTCAAGTCCGGTTCTTAGAGGGCTCGGCGCCAGCAATGGCGCCCGGCCACTCGACAACTGACCCGCTATCAAAATCCAGAGCACCTTGACATTTCCTGCTGACAAGCTATTTTGAACATTCGGTTTTTCGGGTGATCATCGGAGGACCTCGCAAATGATTCGAAGGATAATGCTGTTTGCGGCGTTGTGCGTTTTGGGGTTACTGCCGGCATTTGCGCAGCGTAAGGGACCGTCGCATTCCTATGCATTGAAAGCAGCGCGAATGTTTGACGGGAAGAGCAACGCGATCGTCACGCCGGGAATTGTGGTGGTTAGCGACGGAAAGATCACAGGTGTTGGAGCCAGCGCGAATGTGCCGAGCGATGCGCAAGTGATCGATTTGGGCGATGCCACGCTGCTGCCCGGATTTATCGACGCGCACACGCACCTGACGATGATGTACAGCGAGGATTATGCAAAGGCTGCGCTCGATGGGCTGCGCAAGCCAATTCCGGAAATGGCCCTGGATGCGAGCGTCAACGCGCGGATCACCTTGATGGCCGGATTTACGACCGTGCGCGACGTCGGCTCGAGATACTTCCTGGACGCGGGCTTGCGAAATGCTATCGAGCGCGGCGTCGTTCCCGGGCCTCGCATGCTGGTGTCGGTCCATGCTATCGGCGCAACGGGCGGGCACTGTGACGAAACTGGATATCGTGAGGGAGCGCTTGGACCGGAGACGGGTCCGGATGTAGGCGTGATCAATGGACCCGATGAGGCGCGGCGAGCAGTGCGGCTGGCGCATAAGTACGGCGCGACGATCATCAAGACTTGCGCGACGGGTGGCGTGCTTTCGCTTGCCGATGCGGTGGATACGCCGCAATTGACGCAAGCCGAACTCGACGCGCTGGTGGATGAAGCGCACGCATTGCGCCTGAAGACTGCGGCACACGCGCATGGCGCCGAAGGCGCAAAGCGTGCCATTCGCGCGGGAATTGACTCTATCGAGCATGGGTCGTTTCTTGACGATGAAGCGCTGGACATGATGAAGCAGAAGGGCACCTACTACGTGCCGACGCTGATGGCCGTGCAGGGATTGAGCGAGCAAATACAAAAGGGGGTGCCAATTCCTCCGGCCATCAAAGTGAAAGCGGAGGACGCCATCGCGCACGTTCATCTGACATTTCAAAAGGCGATCGCGAAGGGCATCAAGATTGGGCTGGGCACCGATGCCGCGGTTTATCCGCACGGCCGCAATGCGGAAGAGTTTCACCAGATGGTGGACCTGGGAATGAAGCCGATTGACGCTTTGAAGGCGGGCACTTCGAGCGACGCGGATTTGCTGGGACTGGCAAATAAAATTGGGACGCTGGAAATTGGGAAACTTGCCGATGTTGTGGCGGTACCCGGCGATCCCGTGCAAAACATTCGCCAGACAGAACATGTCTTCTTCGTGATGAAGGAAGGCGAGATTTACAAAAACGAAAAACCGAAGTGACGCTGGGTTCGAACGCGGCGTGAGAGTGCGGAACGTGACCGACCTGTCAGAAGTGATCGCTAAAGATCTCGCGGACTATTACAAAATGGTGCGCGAGCAGACGCATCGCTGGGTGGACCCGCTGACCGATGAACAGCTCTGGCTGCGGCCATTCGCGCACGGAAATAGCGTCGGCCACCTGTTGCTTCATATGACCGGCAACCTGAATTACTACATTGGAGCGCGAGTCGCCGAGAACGGCTACGTGCGGGACCGCGATCGCGAGTTCACGGAGCCTGATCACAAGGCGAAAGCGGAAGTACTAGCGGCGTTTGACCGGGCAATCGCGATGGTGATCGCAACCATTGAAGAACAGTCCGCGGACGACTGGCAAAAACCATACACCGCGGTACGCGAGCCGGAAGCCGCGGAGCGCTTCGCGATTTTTCTGCGTTGCGCGGGGCATGCGTATCACCATGTGGGACAGCTGATTTATCTATCGCGTGAGCTCCGCAAGTAGAGAACGCGAAATTTTTTGCGATCTAACGCCAAGCGAACATCGCGGAACGAACTGCCTTCCGGTTACAATCGCAAGAACAGCCGATGAGCGATTCGCCGCGTCCACTATCAACCAGTTCTTCAGAGCATCGCGTTCGCGAATGGGAAATCGCGACGCTGGTTTCTGTGTGCGTATCGCTTGCCGTGCTCTCACCTTTTTTTAAGCTCGGAACCGCTTCGGGACACGACGTCGCATTTCACATGGCGTCGTGGCTGGACGCTGCGGGCCAGTGGAAGCAAGGGATAATTTTCCCGCGCTGGACGGAATGGGGTAACTTCGGGTTCGGTGAGCCGCGATTTATCTTTTATCCGCCGCTGTCGTGGCTCTTCGGCGCGTTTCTGGGCACGATTCTTCCGTGGTCATTGGTTTCGGCGGTTTTTATCGGCTGCGTGCAGACATTCGCCGGACTTTCCGCATATGCGCTTTTCCGGCGGCTGGCCGATTTGCGATTCGCCGCGCTATTTGGAGCGGCTTGTTTTGCCGCGAATCCGTACAGCCTGCTCATCATTTATTTGCGCAGCGACTTCGCGGAACTTCTGGCCATCGCCATCTTTCCCCTTCTGATGTTGGCAACTCTACGAATGTTGGGAATGCTGTCCGGCGAAGGCCGGGGAAAATTGCCAAACATTGTTCTTTTTTCGATTCCGTTCTGCGCGATTTGGCTTTCGAACGCGCCGGCGGGAGTCATTGCCAGCTACAGTGTTGCTTTTCTGTTCCTGCTGGCGGCAGTGCGGCAACGGTCTTTCGTGCCACTGGCAAACGGCGGAGCGGGAATCGCGCTGGGATTTTGCCTCGCCGCGTTCTATCTGATTCCAGCGATCTACGAACAACGCTGGGTGCAAATATCGGCGGCGCTTTCTGGCGGACTGACGCCGGCTGACAATTTTTTGTACGCAAAAACCAGCGACGCGGAGCACGATGCCTTTAACCGTATCGCGTCGCACATCGCGGTGGTGTTGATTTTCTGGATGGTGTGCGCGGCGTTGGCGGCTTGGCACGGCAGTTCCCGAACGAGCATGAGCAATCTGAAGTCCGATTCTTTGCTGGCAATGGTGGGGCTATCCGCAACCGCAATTGCTTTGCTGTTTCCTTTCACCAGTATTTTGTGGCGTTATCTGCCGGAGTTGCGCTTCGTGCAATTCCCCTGGAGATGGATGTCAGTGATTGCATTGTGCGCAGTAATTTTTACCACCGTGACCGCGCGCGGATCGCTACGCTGGGTCTGGCTGCTGTTCGCCGCATTGATGTTTGCCAGCTCGGCGCACTACATGGTGAAACATGCCTGGTGGGACACGGAAGATATGCCGACGTTGCAGGCTGCGTTGCAAGATGGCACCGGGTTCGAAGGTACCGACGAGTACGATCCCGCCGGAGATGATCGCAGCGACCTGCCGCAGAAGGAGGCGCGGGCTTATATTCTGCGCCACGCGTCTGGACCACTCGCGCAAAACGAATCAAATGTAGTCGTCGAAAAATGGAATGCTGAGCACCGGGCGGTTCGAATCGTCAGCAAAAATCCGGCCAACGTAGTTCTTCGCCTGCTTAACTATCCGGCCTGGCGAGTCGCGGTAAATGGCGCAGCGGTCACGCCATCGCATCCTAAAGGAACCGAGGAGATGATCGTTCCTGTTCCCGCCGGTGAATCGGAAGTGCGCATCGACTTTACGCGCACGGCTGACCGCGCTCTCGGCGGATGGATTTCCATCGCGAGCCTGATCTCGTCGCTGTCTATCTTGGTTTGGAAGCGGCGCTGGCTGATTGCAGCATAGGTTTAGCGGCGGTCCACGGCGGGATGACGCACGTCCTGCCCCTGCACGAGATAAATCACGTCTTCGGCGATGTTGGTGGCGTGATCGCCGATGCGCTCCAGATTTTTTGCCACCAGGATCAATTCGAATGCCGGAAATACCACGCTGGAATCGCCCATCATGTAGGTCAGGAGTTCGCGGAAAATCTGATCGCGGTAGTGATCCACCTTGTCATCGCTCATCAAAACTTTGCGCGCCAGCTCCACATCGCGGCGCACCACCGCGTTCAACGCATCGCGCATCATTTCTTCCGCCACTTCGCTCATGCGTGGCAAATCGACATAAGGCTTCACGCGCGGGTGGCGCAGAATCCGCAGAGCGCCCTGCGCAATGTTTACCGCCTGGTCGGCGATGCGTTCCAGATCGTTGTTGATCCGCGAAACCGCCAGAACAAAGCGCAAATCCACGGCCATCAATTGGTGCAACGCCAGAAGCTGCACGACGCGATCGTCAATTTCCAATTGTAGTTCATTGATCGCGCCTTCTTCGTCCAACACGCGCTTGGCGAGTTGTTCGTCAGAATCCAACACGGCGTGAACCGACTGATGCACGGCGCGCTCCGCCAGGCTGCCCATCCACAGCAGGCGTTCTTTCACTTCATTCAGGTCTCGTTCGAAATGGCGTTCCATGGAGTCCTTTCGTTCGGCGCGCTTTACGCAAAAATTGAAGAGAGATTCCTCGCTTTTCTCAGAATGACGACCGGTGATGTACCTACGCCCGCGCGATCTCAGCCGAAGCGGCCGGTGATGTACGCTTCTGTGCGCGGATCGCTTGGCGTCGTGAACAGTTGCGGCGTCGGATTGAATTCCACCAGTTGCCCTACCAGCAGAAACGCCGTGAAATCGCTCACGCGTGCGGCCTGCTGCATATTATGCGTAACGATGGCGATGGTGCAGGAATCCTTCAATTGCACCAGCAGCTCTTCGATTTTCGCGGTGCTGATCGGATCGAGCGCGGAGCATGGTTCGTCCAGCAAAAGCACTTCCGGCTCGACCGCCAGTCCGCGCGCGATGCATAGCCGCTGTTGCTGGCCGCCGGAAAGTTCGTAGGCCGACTTGTGTAAATGGTCTTTTACTTCATCCCATAGCGCGGCGCGGCGCAAACTTTTTTCCACAATTTCCGCAATCGGAGCGTTGGCGCCGTTGATCTTGGGGCCGTACGCGACGTTTTCAAATATTGATTTGGGGAAAGGGTTTGGCCGTTGGAACACCATGCCAACGCGGCGGCGCAGCTGAGTGACATCCTGGGCAAGAATATTTTGCCCGTCGAGCAGGATTTCGCCTTCCAGCCGGGCGTTACGCACCGTTTCGTGCATGCGATTAAACGTTCGCAATAGCGTGGACTTGCCACATCCTGACGGCCCGATCAGTGCGGTCACATGGTTCTGCGCGATGTTCATGTTGACGTCGAAGAGCGTTTGCTTCTCGCCGTAGTAAAAATTTACTTTAGAGACCGTCATGCGCATGGAGGAAGGCGCACTGGCTTCGCGGCTGGTGTTTGCTATGCCGGTTGGTTTCAAGTTTACGGACAATGCTGGCCTCGCAGAAGCTTGCATAAATTAGGACCTCGGTACCGCAATTCCCCGGGACAGAATCACCCGCGCTACGATGTTAACCATCAGAATTAATCCTAGCAGCACCAGCCCCGCAGCCCAGGCTTGCCGGTGCCAATCCTCGTATGGCGAAAGCGCATACGTATAAATCATCACCGGTAACGACGCGGTTGGCTGATTCCAGCCGGGACTCCAGTATCGGTTTCCCAATGCCGTGAACAGCAGCGGCGCTGTTTCTCCAGCCACTCGTGCAAGGGCAAGAAGGATTGCAGTGAGAATCCCACGATAAGCCGCAGGGATCACCACGCGCACGATGGTTGTCCATTTCCCCGCGCCCAGCGCCATGGAACCCTCGCGAAGCGCCCGTGGCACGGCGCGCAAGAACTCTTCCGTGTTACGCAAGGTAATGGGAATCATCATCAGGCCGAGCGCGAAGGACCCTGCAAGCGTCGAGAAATGCCCAAAGGGATGGACCGCCACTGCGAACGCAAAAATTCCGATCACGATTGAAGGCGCGCCGTTCAGTAGGTCGGCAGCGTACCGGACCGCAAATGCCACCTGGGTGCTGCTGAACTCTGCGAGATACACGCCTCCGAAAAAACCGATCGGCACACCGATCAAAGTCGCCAGAAGCAGCAATTTTGCGCTGCCGAGGATGGCGTTCGCCATTCCGCCACCCGTTTCCCCCACCGGGGCCGGCAACTTCGTGAAGAAAGCCCAGTTAATCGAAGTACCGCCGTTGTACACCAGATAGCCGAGAATAAGAAACAAAACAGAGACGGCTACCAAAGCACACACTCCGGTCATCGTCAGCATGAAGCCGCTTATCAGTTTCCGCCAGCGAAGACGTGAGGTCATGCGTTGCCCATCCCAGTCCCACGCCGAGTGGTCAACAGCATCATCAGTCGCGCCAGCCCGTTAAGAATGAACGTGAGCAGGAAAAGTACGAGCCCCAGCTCGATAAGGGACTGAAGATAAAGGTCCCCGGTCGCTTCGGTAAATTCGTTGGCAATCACGGCGGCAATGGAGTAGCCGGAGGAAAAGAGTGACGCGCTGATCGTGGGCGTGTTGCCGATCACCATGGTCACGGCCATGGTTTCACCGAGGGCACGCGCCAAGGCCAGGAAAATCGAGCCCATGATTCCGGTGCGTGCAAAAGGGACCACTACTTTCCAGGTTGATTCCCACCGTGTGGAACCCAGCGCCAGCGCTGCTTCGCGTTGATCCCGTGGTACCGACAGCAGCACTTCCCTGGACACTGAGATGATGTAGGGAATCACCATGATTGCCAGGACAATTCCAGCTGTCAAAAATCCGATCCCGTACGCGGGCCCCTGGAACAACGGCAGAAAACCCAGCGACTTCTTCAGGGCAGGCTCGATCCATTCGCGCATCAAAGGCACTACAATGAAAAAACCAAGAAAACCATAGATTACACTGGGAACGGCGGCCAGCAGGTCGATTAAGAACTGTAACGGATCGGAGAGTCTCAGCGGAGCGAGCTCAGCCAAAAAAATCGCCGCACCGATCCCCAGCGGAACGGCGAGGAGTAACGCCACGGCCGCGGTCACCAGTGTTCCGTAAATGAAGGGCAAAGCGCCGAACTGCTCGGCGATTGGATCCCACACGCGCGTGAGAAAGAAGCTGAAGCCGAACTTGTGCCGCGGCAGTGCTGACTGCCTCCACAATTCGAACACCAGCAGGACTGTAATAAGCACGACAGAGGCTGCGCACAAAAACGTTAAGAGCCTCGCGATTTCGTCGCCTTCGCGTAGCCGGGAAACAAACGAGCGCGAGGCCGTTACGGGACCCGCGCTCGGCAAGTTTGTGCTGGTTGTGGACACGTTATTGGATCTTGCTAAGCGCCTTTACTTCCTTTGCAATGACTTCTTGCGGAAGCTTTGCATATGCGAGCGACTCCGCATAGTTTTGCCCGTCCGCAAGCATCCACTGGATAAATGTTTTCAGAGCATCTCTTTTGCCAGCGTCGGAAAACTTGCTGGGCACCAGTAGCCAGGTAAAACTGGATATCGGATAAACCGTCTTGCCGGGCGCATTGGTGATGGAGACGCGGAAATCATCGGGCATTGTCTTGATCGCACCAGCAGCTGCGGCGCTCACGCTTGCGAGATCCGCCTTGATGAAATCGCCCGCCGCATTCTTCACCTTGCCGTAGGGCATTTTGGTCTGAATGGCGTAAATCAATTCCACGTAACCTATTGAATTGGGCGTCTGTTTGATCAGACCCGCAACGTTTTCGTTTCCCTTGCCGCCAAGGCCTACCGGCCAGTTAACCGACGTGCCTTTCCCGACTTTGTCCTTCCAGTCGCTGCTGACCTTTGAGAGATAGTCCGTCCAAATGTATGTGGTGCCGCTGCCATCCGACCGATGAACCACCACGATGTCGTTCGCTGGCAGGTTCACGCCCTTGTTGACGTTCGCGATGGCGGGATCGTTCCACTTAGAAATATGTCCCAGAAAGATTCCCGCGAGAGCATCGGGCGTAAAATTCAGCTCCGCAGAAACGCCGGGGATGTTGTACGTTGGAACGTCGGCGCCCAGCACGGTCGGAAAATGTAAAATCGGAAATCCATGCTTCGCTTGATATGCCTTCAACTGGTCGTCATTCATGGGTCCGTCCGATGCGCCAAAGTCAACGGTTCCCTCTGTGACCTGCCTGATTCCTGCCCCTGAGCCGAGCGATTGATAATTGACTTCGACGTTTCCGTTCTTTTTGTGGAACTCATCAAACCATTTCGAATAAATTGGGTAGGGAAACGTCGCGCCCGCTCCCGTTAACGGGATCGCCTTCTCTGCCAGCAGCATTCCGCCAAACGCCAAAACGAGCAACACCATTCCTGCAAGTCGCTTCATGAGAATTTTTCTCCGCAAGTGTCGGCTGCCAATGGCAGCTCGCTAGTTTTTGATTTACTGACCCTGGTTCCCGCGTCAGTGGCATTCTGAGCTTCAAGTATTACGGGAGTGTTACAATCGCTTCAGAGTTGGTTGAATCTCCGAACCCACTGATTTTACTGTCCTTAGCCGCCTGTTACAGATGCTTTACAATGTCAGCCAGGGGCCAAAAGGTTGGTTGCGTCGGCCTGCATTCGAGCGAACCATCGCAAACATGGAAACAAAAAAGGCGGCCGTTT
>Ga0137359_10001878_pt1 | contig 16787 bp, 18 predicted proteins | sample Mad1_40_16metaG_FD_108281 | JGI IMG/M metagenome (GOLD analysis project Ga0137359, IMG submission 108281) | Vadose zone soil microbial communities from Angelo Coast Range Reserve, California, USA - Mad1_40_16 metaG | ecosystem: Environmental > Terrestrial > Soil > Vadose zone | place: USA... | reverse complement strand
ACGATTCACCTGGAACAAGCGGGACCGGATCGCGTGCGATTCTCCGAGATCAAAGGGCGTCCGGCTACCGATCTGTACAAAGTGAGCGTGAGCTACTCGGCGGGCTGGAAAGCGGTCGGATCGCTGGTGTACGGCTGGCCCGACGCTTACAAAAAGGCTCGAGCTGCCGATCGCGTTGTGAGAGAGAGACTTGATAGGCTTGGCTTGAAGTTCGACTCGGTGCTCACCGAATTCGTAGGAGTCGATGCGTGTCATGGCGCGCTCTCGGGACCCCCATCGGCAGACATCGCCGAAGTCACATTTCGCATTGGAGTGCGATCGAAGGACAAACGCGCAGTCGAACGATTCACGCGAGAAGTTGCGCCACTGGTGCTCAACGGCCCGCCAACCGTTACCGGGTTCGCGGCCGGACGCGCAAAGGTAGAAGAGATAATCGCCTACTGGCCTGCGCTCATACCGAAGAGCGAGGTCCAATCGAAGATATCGGTGATCGAGGCTTGATATGGCAAGAGTGAAACTGTTGCAGCTCGCACACGCGCGCTCGGGTGATAAAGGGGACACGGCTAACGTTGGTCTGATCGCGTACAAACCCGAGTACTATTCGATACTCGTCGAACAAGTGACCGCCGAGCGAGTGAAAGAACACTTCAAAGGAATCTGTCTCGGCGAAGTAGAACGCTTTGAAGTGCCGAATCTGCACGCGCTGAACTTCCTGCTCCACGAGAGCCTCGACGGCGGCGGCACCTTGTCGCTTAAGACGGACGCGCAAGGCAAGACCTACAGCACGGCGTTGCTTCGAATGGAGATAGAAGTCGACGACTCGTTGGCGCGTCAGTTGTCCGAGTAGCAATCCAGACGACACACCGAAACAATGTAGCGTAGACTGTCCAATCTGCGCGGCGTCGGTCTGATTTCGAGGCTGCGCGCAGAGCGGGCAGTCTACGCTACATTTTTTCCGAGGAGGAGAATAGGGATGGACTGGCGCGTGCTACTGACTACATTTGGTGTGATCTTCCTGGCTGAGATGGGAGACAAAACTCAACTGGCTGCGATGACAATGGCAGCCCAAACCCAAAGACCCTGGGCCGTACTGATCGGCGCATCGCTCGCGCTCGCATGCGTGTCCGCTATAGGCGTGCTGGTTGGTGGAACGCTCGGTCATTATCTGCCAATTGTCTGGATCAAACGCGCGGCCGCCGTTGCGTTCATCGTCATCGGGCTGTTGATTCTAACAGGCAAGATCTGAGGTAGCGTCTTCGCGGTGCTTTGCGTCTTTGCGCGCCCAAAACTTTTCCGCATGTATATGATCTCCCTCCGTTCTACTCCACGATGGTCAGAGGGAACCTCCAGGTCCGCACAGCGATTCTGTTTACCGCGTTGATCCTGACTGCAAGTTCTATCAACTCGCAGACGGACAAGGACCGCAAGCCGGATGAGGCGATCAAACTGAAGGCCGAGCTGGTCACTCTGGATGTGCAGATCATCGACAAGAAAACACAGCGCGTCATCAGTGGTCTCAGTCAGGGTGATTTTGAGGTCTATGACGAAGGAGTCAAACAGCAGATCGTGCAGTTCAGTCAGGACAAGCTTCCGCTGTCGGTTGCGCTTCTCCTGGATGCCAGTGGGAGCATGTGGACTGTGCTGGAAAGATTGCGGGCGCGCGCCCTCGAAGCCCTCCAAACCCTGAAACCCGAGGATGAAGTTGCGATTATCGTCACGGCCGACGACACCCGTCTTGTCCAGGATTTCACAAAGGAGAAGTTCATAATCGCCGAGACGCTGAGAACCCTGGACCTGAAGGCGTTCGGCGACAATGGGATTCTCCTTCACGATTCGCTCTATCGCGCCGCGAGCCATTTGCTGAGAGCTGCAAACCCGGCTGATCGCCGCGTCATCATTGCGGTCACGGATAACATCACGGTCCCTGCATACAACTGGAGGTTTGTCCAAAAGGAGCAGAGCGTGCAACTACTTCTTGAAACGGGTGCCGTGGTGTGCGGCCTGGTGATAGATCACAACTCGCCTGCTCGGGTGGCCACCAAAATCTTGGGATTACCGCAGAGACGCTCAGGCGGCGATGTTCATAACTATGCTGAAATAACAGGCGGCGAAGTCCTCTCCGCGGGCAATGATACTGTGGGGGATAGGCTAATCGAATTGATTAACCATATCCGCACTCGATACAGTCTCGCGTTTGTGCCATCGAATACAAAGCGAGATGGTAAGTTTCGGAATCTGAGGGTGCGATTGACGGCTGAATCGGAGCAGCGGATTCGCAAGTCTGGTCCGGTAGATTATGCGATCAGAACCAGGTCGGGTTACTACGCTGGAAAGAAGTAAGGCCTGGGAGCGCAGGCATCCCTGCCTGCTGCCGGCGCCCAAAGGAAACGAAAAACGAAGATGCAGGCGGGATGCCTGCGCCCAGGGATGTCTCAAAAATGAAGCAGCATATCCGAGATCGATTCCAGGTGGATGTCAGGGCGTTCACTAAGCAGATGCCCGCTTGTCGGATACGAGCTTCGAACCCCGACGGTGAGCACTCGCGCGCTCTTTCCCATCTGCACGTCTTCAGGAGCGTCGCCCACATAAGAGCACGCGTCCCGGTCGATCGCCAGCAGCCGCATCGCTTTTTCCAACCCCTCCGGGTGCGGTTTCTTGTTGACGATATGTTCGTTACAAATTACCGCTTCGAAGTTTGAGGCCAATCCCAATTGCTCGATCTCTCGCGCTACGCGCAGATGGGTGCCGCTTGTGACAATTCCGAGACGATAGCCTCTGGATTGAAGCTCGAGAATTGTTGTGCCCGCGCCGTGCACAAGCTTCGGGGGTTGCTCACCATAGTGCCCAAGCCATAGCTCGTCCGCCGCCTGCCATTTCTCCTTCGACAGATTCAAAGCCTCGTACATCGCGTACCAATTCGGAGAGTAGCGAGCTTCGTAGAATTCCTGGGTGAAACTGATTCCCAGATCATCGAAAGTTCTCTGGAACGCCAGGAACCCCGCAAGAGCGGAGTCAAACAGAGTCCCATCCCAGTCGAATAACAACGTTGTGATGCGACCTTTGATGGGTTTCATTGACAGTCTCGCTCAGTGTAGCAGCGCTTTGGTTCGTATCGAATCGCGGTCACTCTAGCTTAGCGGAGTGAACGAGGCAAGGCCTGTTTTCTCGCCAAACACCGACCCGGTGCTTGTCGTCGCGGGTCGACTACAACAAGCGGTCGTGGTGTTTGCTTGCCCGCGCAATCAGCGCTTTGATAGTCTGACTCGTCATTAGCGCTCTCTCTCGTTGGATTAATTCCCAACAAACACGAAAGGGGCAACACGAGGATCCAGCCATGCCGGAATATCAAAAGATACTTTACTCACTTGACCAATCGATCGCGCGAATAACGCTCAACCGTCCCGATAAACGCAATGCGCTTGATGACGGCATCGTCTCGGAGTTCAAAAATGCCCTTCGGGCAGCTTCACACGACGACAGTGTGCGCGTCGTCCTGGTCACCGGCGCGGGGAAGGATTTCTGCTCGGGCGCCGATCTGGCTTCGCTACAACGAGTCAGCCAGGCCGGCGTCGAGGAAAGCATTGCAAGCGCCCGGGTCATGGCCGATCTGTTTGTCGAGATGCGCCGGCACCCTCGTCCCATCATCGCTGCCGTGCGAGGCCGGGCGCTTGCCGGAGGCTGCGGGTTGGCGACTGGTTGCGACATCATACTCGCCGCTGAGTCGGCGCAGTTCGGATACCCCGAAGTAAACATCGGCTTCATACCGGCAATGGTGATGGCGATCCTGCGGCGGTCTGTTTCCGAGAAGCGCGCGTTCGAGTTGATCACTCGCGGCGAGATCATAAGCGCAAGCGTGGCAGCCGAGATCGGAATGATCAATCGGGTTTACCCCGACGGTCAATTTGATGCAGCGGTCGAGGCCTACGTCGCGCAGATGGCGGCCAAGTCGGCTTCAGCGGTGAGCCTCGCAAAGAACCTGCTTTATCATATGGACGGGATGACGTTCGAGACTGCGATTGAAGCCGGCGTCCAGTTGAACGCGATCACGCGGATGAGCGAAGACTGCAAGCAAGGCGTCGAGCGGTTCTTGAAGAAACAAGATAAAGGTTAAGCAATCGTGATCGTAAGCGGACTGTACGAATCTGCTGAAGTCCTGCGCGAAAGCCTTCGAGCAAGGCTGCAACTCTCCTGAGGCAACACTATAGGAGTCGCCTGCTGGGCGACATCTTGCCAGCGCCCCTGTCGCTTTACATATACATTCGTATATCGCACCTGACTGCTGAAGCTTTCCCCTTTGTACCGACCTGTCAGCGCGTACCAGCGGCCAATAACCACAGCGGTCGCCGAAAGACTGAGCCAGTTTGGACTCTTTTTGCGCATTAAAGAATAGAGCAACAGACGGCATCACTGCCTCAAGCTCGGGAGGTTGCTGATGATCTGGAGGCAGCGTGAAGGCGAAAAGGCGGATGGAGATCAGTGCGGAGACTTCATCCCCACAAACTGCCGGTTTACCCGGCGCACAAGGAGAACAGAAATGAAAACAAGTCGGTTTGTCGCGTTCGTTGTGGTGCTGATGTTCACGTTTTCGTTAAACTTTGATGCCGCGGCCCCAGGCGGAATCTAAGAGCAACTGTCAACACATCAGTGGGCATATCGCCGGACAGGTCTACCCACCACCATTCTCCCTTTGCGATGGCGCGATCACGGAGACCGGCACCTTCACCGATAGCGCGGGCAACACCCTGGGAACATTCGTGGCCAGCGTAACCAGTCTACAACAGGAAGGTGAGGGGGCATTTAAGCTGCAGTTGGCCCACAGCTATACCACTAATTCGGGGGATACATTTACCACATCAGACAGTATCGTGCTGTCCCCGATCAGTCCGCCCACCTATAGAGTGGACAATCGAGCGCACATCACTGGCGGGACTGGAGTTTTTCGGGATGCCTCTGGGTTTATTCTCGATGAAGGCACCTTTAACTTCCAAACAGGGATGCTCTCTGTTGATTTGCATGGGCAAATCTGCACTCCGCAGTAGGTTCTTCCATACGGAAGGGCTAACGGCTGCCTGACGGCGCCCATGTCAACAGCCGGCCGCGCGCTTTTGCAACCAGCGCTCGGTCTAATCAAATGGAGACTGCGTGAAGGCGAAAAGAAGAATGGAGATTTTGAGTCAGGTCGATCCGAAATGCCGCCTCGTCGCTGGTTCGGTCGCGCTCACCGAGCCGGCGGCGAGTCACGCATCTCAAGGACCTCAAGAACTATCTTTTCGCGCGGCCTTGTGTCTTTATGGATTAGGCTTCGCTTGTTCGCCGAAAGATCGCGTAGAGCACGACACCTGCCAGAAGCGCGATTGCGCCAGCAATTGCTTGATCCCTGCTGACTCCCATCAGCAACCAGATTGAAATTACAACAGCAATTGCTGGAATAACCGCGCCACCCGGAACTCTGAATGCCCGTGGTGCGTTCGGCATCTTTCGCCTCAGAACCGGCACCGCAAGACAGGTAGTCGCGCTGAAAAGCAGACGCGCGATGGCGCTCACCGTTACAAGCTGAGCGAAGTTCCCGAACAGCGCGATCAGCCAGGCCGCCAGCGCAAACACGATCACCGCAACGTGAGGCGTGCGATAGCGCGGATGCACTCGCGCGAGCATGCGAGGTAACTGGCCGCCCTCGGCAAGCGCGTACAGAATGCGAGGCCCAACCAGAATCACCGCGCTGTCGCTCCCCAACGTGGATAGCACCGCGCCAACCGTGACTATCGCTGCGCCCGCCGGGCCCATGAACATTCGGGCCGCGGAAGCCAACGGCGTCGCGTCGTTAGCCAGCCCGGGCAGGGTTCCCAACGCGACGATTTGGATTGCGATGTACAACAGCGCCGTCACCGCAATCGACGCGATCAATGCGATCGGCAGATTGCGTGTCGGATTCTTTACCTCCTCGGTGGGCACCGATGCATTCTCGAATCCGCCGAATGCGAATATCAGCGCGAGGCTCGCCTGACGCAGCGGTCCCGCGTCCGGAAGCACGAGGATCTGATATCGAGTGCCATCGACAAAGAAGAATCCGACGAAGACGAATAGCAAGAGGGGAAGTATCTTGACGACCGTCAGCACGTTTACTGTCCATGAGCCGTACTTGACTCCAACCAGGTTGAGCCACGCCAGTCCCCACAGCAAAACCGTTAGCGCAATCGCGCGGCCGGCGCCGTTTCCGAGCGCCGGCCAGAAGTATCCAAGATATGCAGTGAAGGCGTTGGCGATTGCTGACGTTGCGGCAAGCCTGGATAGCAGGAACATCCAGCCGACTTCAAGCCCAATGAAGCTCCCGAACGCTTCTCGGGCATAAAGATACGGGCCACCAGACCGGTCGAACATGCTCCCGGCTTCCGCGAAGCACAAGACTATCAGCGCGATCAAAAGGGCGGCGACGATATAGGCGGCGGGGCTTGCGGGTCCGAGCAATGAGGCGACCGTCGCGGGCAAGACGAAGATTCCGGAGCCGATGACTCCGTTCACTGCGATAGCGATCAGCCCAAAGAGCCCTACTGCTCTTATGAACCGAGGGGCAGTCGTGTCGGTGAAAGAAGCTGTGGGTCTTCGGTTGTTCAAGAGTCTCTTGGATGAGGAACCTAAAGGGAGAAATCGAGAATTGAAAATTGAGAATTGAAAAATGCAAATTGTAAATCGGAGAGACTGTGAATGGGCCTTTAGCAATTTGCAATTTTCATTTTTCAATTCTCAATTTTCAATTCCTCATACTTGGATCCGATCGCTACACATTGTTCAGAATCGAAAGCGCCGTTTCACTGAAGATCTTTTCTTTCTCGTATTCGGGTATCCCCAGGTCTTGAATCGAACTGACCGACCGTTCGATAGAACCGAGCAGATGAGGATAGTCGCTTCCCATAACCATATGATCGACCCCCACGAGATCGCGCGCCATTCGTAGATTGTACGGGCTGAACGTGACCGTGTCGTAATAAAGCCGCTTAAGGTAAGTGCTTGGAGGTTGATCGATGTTCACGCGGCACTCGGCGAAGTCGCGATAGCCGCTGTCCAGCCGCTCCATCAAGTAAGGTATGGCGCCTCCCAGATGGCCGATGACCCAACGGATGTTCGGCAGCTCGCGCAACAATCCGTCAAAACACATCCGCGCAACGGCTAACGTTGTGTCGAAGGGGAAGCCGACCAACGGCCCTAACACATATTCGGTGTAAGGCTCCGGGTTCGCTGGAAGCATCGGGTGCAAAAAGATGCACAGGTTCATTCGATTGGCCTCTTCAAAGAACGGCCGGTAGGCGGGCGAAGTCAAGGCTCGGCCTCTGATGTTGCTCAGCAGGACAACGCCGTTCAGCTTCAGATCGTCGATCGCCCGATGGAGCTCATCAAGCGCCGCGCCAGGAGCATCCATCGGAATCGAGGCAAATCCCTTGAAGCGATTCGGGTGCTTTGCAATCAGCTCAGCGTAGGCGTCATTCAGGGTTCGCGCTACGTCCGGCTGGCGCGTTTCGTCGGCGAAGAAGATGTTTGGGGTGGACAGCGAGATCACCTCCACGTCTATGCCGACGCGGTCCATGTCTTCGAGTCGTTTATTCGGGTCGCTCATTGGCGCCGTGACTCCGAAGAAGCGAGCGCCTCGATGAGTGATGATGGTTCGCCCGGTGGGGTCTTTGGCGAACGAGAATTCGGAGGGAGTGTCGCGGATCATCTGAAAAAAGATCTCTGGATAGTAGTGCGTGTGTAAATCGAGCTTCATAGTTCCCCTCAGAAGTTCCTCAAACAATGACCAGGGCTGATCTACGAGTGGATACGAAAGACTGGCTAGATTATCACGAGCGTACCGGCTCGTTAAACCCGGGAGCGGGTAGCTGCTGGACCTGTCGAGCTTGCTCCGGGTAGCAGAGTACCTTGAGTGTGTGCCGGCACATCTTGCGTTTGTCGAAGCTTCGGACGGTACGAGTGTTCTAAGATGGACTTGGGAAGTTAATCATCAGATTGCAAATCGCAGATTGCAGATCTCAGATTGCAGGTTTTAGATTGCAGATAATTGCATATCTCAGATTGCAGATCTCATATCTCAGATTGCAGATTGCAGATTCCAGATTTCAGATTTCAGATGTCAGATTTCAGATTGCAGATTTCAGATCTCAGATTGCAGATTCCAGATTTCAGATGTCAGATTTCAGATTCCAGATTTCAGATCTCAGATCTCAGGATGCATCGCAGAGAGCGTCACGCGTTTGCTCTTTCATCGTCAGAACCTCCGCCCTTGATCTTGGCAATTCTTTCTTCTTGCATTCGCTGCAGTTCTTCCAGAAACTCGTCTCGCTCGCGCGAGGCTTGAGAGGCGCGCCGCGTCTTGTCTGTCACATAACGCTGGCCTTTGATTTTGGAGTTCTGCAGCGAGCCTGCCCAGGCGCCGAGTTGCCTCGAAATGCTGACCGCTCGCGATTTCAGTTCTAAGACTTCAGATCTCAGCTTGGCGAAGGTCGGCAGCAATTCAAGAAGGCAAAGCATCGACCGCGCCTCCCCGGAGGAACCGCGGGAAATGTAAATGAAAGTTAGCAACTCTTGAGTCGTGCCGCGCTCGAATCCTTCTGCAACGTTGTTTGATATGGAAACTGCGGCGCGCTCGAGCTGATCTCGAAGACCGCCACGGCCTCTGAATTCGTCCCTTGAGGTGAGAGCGTAGACCCTGACCGCAAACTCAATTGCTGCCTTCCAGACTGGCAGGTCTTCGAAACGTTTGTACTGCATTCTAACTCCTTTCGTTTGTGTTGGATTTAGTGTCGTACGACTATCGACCGCAAATAAATTACAAGATCTCGCAAATATAATGCAAAGGCATTCTTTAGATTTCAGATTCCAGATTCCAGATTCCAGATTTCAGATTTCAGATTCCAGATTCCAGATTTCAGATTCCAGATTCCAGATTCCAGATTCCAGATTTCAGGACTGCAGATTGCGAATTGCGGATTGCAGACCTCCAGATTGATCTGCAAATCTGAGATCTGCAATCTGGAATTTGAAATCTGGAATATCTGGAATCTGGAATCTGAAATCTGGAATCTGAAATCTGGAATCTGGAATCTGGAATCTTGAATTTGGAATCTGGAATCTGGAATCTGAAATATGTCTCACAACGACTTCATCCTCCTGTCGGCAAGGGAATCTGAAATCTGAAATGTGAAATCTGAGATCCCGAAATCAGATTCCGGTAAGTCCAGCTTCGAAGCCGACGGCAAGAGGACCGCGGTCGGCGCCAACGACCCTTCTCCCAACGACCTCTCCCCACGACCATTCCCCACGACCTTTCTTGACGCGGCGCCATCGCTCCATATAGGCTGCGTCGCGCGCCTTCGGCATCTCAAATCGCAAATCTGAGATCAGGAATGGCCGGACCGCGAGAATTGGCTGACTCTACTCGGGATCGATGGCATCTATGACCAACTTGCTGCGCTCGACCGCTATTCCTTTAGCGCTTCTGTTCCTGGCGCATCTGAACGTCGTCGCCCAGCAGTCAAGGCCCACCGCCAAATCTCGCGTCATCGTCGGAGCCACAGTCATCGACGGCAGCGGCCGCAAAGCCTTTCGTGCGAACGTGCGAATCGTCGGCGATCGAATCGCAAGAGTCGGCGGCTTCTCTCCGAGAGCCGGCGAGGAGATCATACAGGCGCGCCGACTGGTCGTTGCGCCCGGGTTCATCGACATTCACAACCATTCTGAAGAAGGGTTGGCGCGAGAACCCGCTGCCGCGAATCAGGTGTCGCAGGGAATCACTACACTGGCCGTCGGGCCGGATGGCGGCTCGCCCTGGCCAATCGCAGACTACCTGAAGAAGCGCGAAGAGCAGGGAATAGCCGTCAACGTGCTGTCTTTCATTGGCCACGCGACCGTCCGGCAGCAGGTGATGGGCAAGGACTACGATCGCGCCGCCACCCCTGAAGAGATATCAAAGATGAGGGCGCTCGTGGATCAAGCTATGCGCGAAGGCGCGTTCGGCTTATCAAGCGGGCTCGAGTACGACGTCGGTCGATCGGCGACCACCGAAGAACTGATAGAGCTGTCGCGCGCCGCGTCGCGTTACGGCGGCATCTACATGACTCACATGCGCGACGAGGAAGAGGGAATGCTGGATGCGCTTCGTGAAGCCATTCGCATCGGGAGGGAAGCGCGGTTGCCGGTTCAGATCTCGCACATCAAGATGGGTAATCGGAACGTGTGGGGCAAGGCTCCTGAGGCGATCGCCGTCATCAACCGCGCGCGCAAGGCAGGCTCTGACGTCACCGCGGATTGTTACCCCTACACGGCGTGGGCTTCGACAATCACGGTGCTTGTGCCCAGTCGCCGACACGACGACAAAGAAACGGTTGAGACAGGGCTTAAGAACGTAGGAGGAGCCGACCACGTGCTTGTCACCAACTGCAAGGCGCATCCGGAGTTTGAAGGCAAGACGCTTGAAGAAATCGCGCGGTCCGCAAACACCACCGCAGTTGAAGCCTACCAGCGAATAGTTCACGACGGCGGCGCCAGCGTCGTGTGCAGCTCAATGAACGAAGCGGACGTGCATGCTTTCTACATTCAACGTTGGGTGATGGTAGCAAGCGATGGTGGAATCGGATCGCGCCACCCTCGAGGTTCAGGGACTTTTCCGAGGGTGCTCGGCAGGTTCGCTCGAGAGCAGCACTGGTTTCCGCTGGAGGAAGCGATTCGCAAGATGACTTCGGCGCCTGCGGCACGCCTGGCCTTGTCGGACCGCGGGCTGATCCGCAACGGGATGAAGGCCGACCTCGTGATCTTCGATCCGAAGCGAGTGATCGACCGTTCCACTTTCAAAGAACCGCTGCTCCTTTCAGAAGGAATCGAGCGGGTGTTTGTGAACGGCGAACCGGTGTTTGAAAGCGGCAAGACCACTGGACGATTGCCGGGCGTCGTGATACGTAAAGGTTCGTAGTCTCGCATCGAGCTTTGCGCTTTTGCGGCTCTGCGCCTTTGCGTGCAGGTACGTTCGCGCAAAGTCACCAAGTCGCAAGATCGCACGTTCGCAAGTCCAGCAAGTTCGTAGTTCGGCCTTCAGGCGGAAGTTTGTAGGATGGGCAGCAGGATAAGCGGCTACGAACTTCCGCCTGAAGGCCGAGCTACGAACTCTGTTCATCGGAGGATCAAGACAATGAGGCGGACACTTATCGGCACGATCATTCTTCTTTTGGCGGTCCCATTTCTGGCGCAGGGGGTTCAGGAAGAGTCCCAGCCTTCCCAGCGGCTCGACCCCAAGATCCAAAAGATCGTCTCGGAGATCTCGGCCGATCGGATCGCGGAGATCGAGAAGAAACTCGAAAGCTTCGGCACCCGCAACACGATGTCGGATCCGACCCAGCCTGATCGCGGAGTCGGCGCGGCTCGCCAGTGGATCTTCAATCAGTTCAAAAGCTTCAGCCCGCGCTTGCAGGTGAGCTTCGACACGCACACGATCCCGAAGGCCGGCCGGGTGTGGAAAGAGATCGAGCTGCGCAACGTTGTTGCGGTCTTGCCGGGCAAGATGCAGCAGGCGGCGAGCCGCTGGATCATGATCACCGGGCATTACGACTCGTTGAACCTGAGAGTGCCGCAGGAACTGCGAAACGATCCCGCAAAAGCCGTTGAGATCGTCGCGCCCGGCGTGACCGACGACGGCAGCGGCACGGCTTGCGTGATGGAATGCGCGCGGGTGATGAGCCAATACGAGTTCGACGCAACGCTGGTCTTCGTAGCTTTCGCGGGCGAGGAGCAAGGCCTCATCGGAGCGCGAGCGATGGCGAAGCGGCTCAAGGAGAACTCTCAAACGATTCAGGCGGTCTTGAACAACGATATCATCGGCAGCGAGGTGAGCGGCAACGGAGTGATCGACAACCGCCGAGTGATGGTCATGTCGGAAGACCCGAACGACTCGCCTTCGAGGCAGATCGCGCGGTACGTCAAGCGAATCGGCGAACGATACTTTCCGGAGATGATGGTGGAGCTGATCTTCCGTTACGATCGCTTCGGGCGCGGCGGCGATCACACGGCATTCAACAATGAAGGCTTTGCCGGAGTGCGAATAACCACGCCGAACGAGAACTTCGCGAACCAGCACTCGCCTACCGACACGTTTGCAAACACGTCGCCGGCTTATGCAGCAAAGGTGACGCGAATCAACGCGGCGGCGGCGGCTTCGATGGCGCTCGCGCCGCGATCCCCGATCACCAGGCGAGTTCCGCCGCCGGGAGCGCCCCCGCCTCCGGCTGACCCGGCAGACACCGAAGCCGTGCCGACGCCTCGCGCGCCAGCAACTGGTCCGGGACTCACAAGAGGCGGCGGGTACGACGCGGTGTTGAGATGGGATCATCCGGACGCCGAGCCCGATCTTGCGGGATTCATCGTCGTAGTGCGTTCCACGACCGCGCCCGATTGGGAGCGCGAGATCTGGGTTGGCAACGTGAAAGAGTTCACATTGAAGAACACTTCGATCGATCAGGTTGTGTTCGGCGTGAAGTCAGTGGATAAGGAAGGCCACGAGAGCCCGGTGTCAGCTTACGTGCTTGTGCCGCGCGCTCGTTGAGCCGAAGCGCGGAGTGTTCTGTAAGCGGCGGCTGCAGCCCAGCATGTAGCGCAGCATCCTTGCGTGGAGCTAGAAGTTGTTCTTGATCCATACGTGAAGCACCTGGTCGTCGGGGTTCCAGGTAGCCAGAGCGTGCCACCCGTCAGGCCCTCTCTCGTTCAACGGGAAAGTCGGCGTGGACAGAATTCTAGTCCGCTCCGTAATGGAGGGACGCCACCAATAAGGCGGCATGCGGCGGAATTGGTCCGGCACTTCGCTACGATCTACGGGACGAAAGTTAAACCTTTCTGCAAGCCGATCCAATTCCGATTCGGGCACGCGCGCTTGCCAGAGCCACGCGGAATCGATGAACTCGCCAAGACAGTAATATCGGCTGTCAGTGACGTTCAATCCCAGGAACTCAACCGACGGGGGCAGTCCACGATTCAAGGCCGGGAAATCCACATACCGAGCGACTGCCACCGAGACTGCTAAAATGACAAGCCCACTGGCAACCGCGAGTGTCCTTCGCGTTTTGAACCTCAAAAGGAATCGCTTGGGACGTTCCAGCGTTCCATTACTATTGAGCCATCCGTAAACGAAGATCGTGATGATCGTTGTTAGGACCGGCGCGACTATTATCTGCCCCGGCAGCAAGATGAACACGAGAAACCACGGCTGAAGAATGATCGCGGGCAGAGCAAAAATTGCGGGCACGGCTGCAAGAACCGGATCGCTACGCAATAGGAATAGAATGAAAGCCAGCATCGCGGCAAAGCTCACAAGGACGTTGACGCCGAGTAAGCCGAGCATATAGATGATCCCTTTGATAACCTGCGTTCTGTTTGGCATCAACTTTCTCACAACCCACAACCAGGAAGTGCCAGGCTTGACATCGTTGATATTTGACGTGGTCGATTACTTCAAGTGATGAACTCACACCCTCGGCGTCACAAGTTTCTCTTCCAAAACTCCAGCATAGTCCGGTAGAGGTGAATAGTCGCGGCGCGGTCGCCGATGTCATGCTTGCGCATCGGGTAGATCATCATATCGAACAGCTTCTCCGCCTTGATCAGCGCGTCGGTAAACGCCTGAGTGTTCTGCGGGTGCACGTTGTCATCGTAGGGCAATGTTGCACCGCAGGACGTCGTTACAAGACTACCGCATTCGCCGTTAGGATCCATTTGAAGGCTGAAAGGGCGGGGCAATACTACGTCAAGTCAAATTGGTGAACAAGGTGACACTCGTTGCGCGCCAGGTTTCGCGCATACCCACGTCAGAGCCTCTGTAAAAACTCCGGGAATACCACCCACGGCAGTGGGTGGATGGTTCAGGCCCTGCCTACAGACGAAGGCCGCGCGCTGCCTCCCCGAATACCACCCACGGCAGTGGGTGGATCGTTCAGGTCCTGCCTACAGACGAAGGCCGCGCGCTGCCTCCCCCGAATACCACCCACGGCAGTGGGTGGATCGTTCAAGTCCTGCCTACAGACGAAGGCCGCGCGCTGCCTCCCCCGAATACCACCCACGGCAGTGGGTGGATCGTTCAAGTCCAGCCTACAGAGGAGCGTACCGGGATTCTCGTTTTTCGTCTGCTCCTTCCGTCGCGCCGCAAGGGAGAGCGATGACAAAACAAGGGGGCGGCGCCGGCTCTCTTTGTAGGCTGGACTTGAACGATCCACCCACTCCCGTGGGTGGTATTCAAACAAGCGGTCGAGTCGCCGTTCCTTGTAGGCTGGGCTTGAACCATCCACCCACTGCCGTGGGTGGTATTCCCGGAGTTTTCACGCAGTTTCGTCAGAGGTGATGCGCAAGAACTTGACGCGCACCCCTCACCGATGACTGACAAGCGCGTGAGTCAAAAGCCGGACTGGTTTCTCGCGTTGCTAATAAGCGGCTTAACATCTGATCCAGCGTTTTGTGTCTTTGTTTAGCTTTCCACACGGCGAACGAGCTTTGACCATCGGACGTGGGAAGGATGTCCGGTCAATCGCAGCGAACCGTAAATTCCAGGCCGCCCTCGAACGGCAGCGTCATCGTGCGAAAGCGGTTAGCCGGATTGTTGACGAACTCAAAATAGTCGCGATATGCGTCGGGGAATTGAGAGGTGTTGTCGGCGATGACAACTGCGCCGTCACGCAAGTAAGGTGCGACTAATTCGAGCGCGGGCCGAGCCATCGGCGTCCAAATGTCGATCAGCATGAAATCGACTGACGCGCCAACCTTCATCAGCGTCTGGCGTAAATCGCCTTCGCGCAACTCGATGAAACCCGACAAGCCGGCTTCGGCAAAGTGGGCGCGCGCGGCCTCAGCTTTCTTCGGTTCGTATTCCGTGCCAATCACGATGCCTTCTCCGCCATCCAGGCGGAGATTGTCACGCACGGCGGCTGCGAGAACGAGAGTTGAAACGCCGAACGATGTTCCCGCTTCGACGACTCGCTTTGCGCCCAGAGCACGGCAAATCTGATAGCAGAACTCAGCCTTGTCGCGATCGAGAGCGACGAGCTTGTCGCTCAGGAACTGATTCGTTCGTTCGTCGAACGCGTTCCAATCGAAGTCGGGCTCTTCGGCGCGGGCCGAGAAATAAGATCCAAGCGCTTCGTGTTGGCTGTTGCTTTGTGCGTAGAGCCGATCGAGCAGCGCGTCGATGTCGGAACCCAGTATCAGGCGTTTTTGCATAGGTGACTCCTCCTCGTTAGTTTAAACAGCGCGAAGGGCAGACACTATGTTCCGTAGCGTCTGCCCTCAGTTCTTTCGGGTTAACGGAAAGAGGTTATTGCGCGCTGGTTGCTCTCTCGGTTCGACCGGCGCTGTTTATGATAAAAGCCGACACGTCTTTGTAAACCTTTTCGCGAGATTTCTTTTCGATGTACATCATGTGGCCCGCTTCGTAGTACGCGAAGCTGATGTTCTTGCGGATCGCCGGCTCGAGGCTCATGTGTGAGACGGTGTGTTCGATCCCGTTGAATGGCGTAGCTACATCGTAATAGCCGCACAGCACGAGGACCTTCAAGTAAGTCTGTTGAGTCATCGCCGAGCGCAACGAGTCCGCCGGCTGCCCGGGTTGGCCCTGGTCCCAGGGCTGAACACGCGCGCTCAACGTGTAATACATGTCAGTGGTCCACTTCAGCTCGCGGCGCACATAGTCCTGGAACATCGCAACGTAAGACCCGTCATAAGACGCAAGGCTAGCGTCATATTCGTAACGCTCTCCCGCCGCGTCGGCGTCCATTCCCAGGAAGCGCGAGTCGATTCGTCCAAGCGTCTGCCGTTTGTCGCGCAGCAGTTCCTTGAACCATCGCTGTGGATTGATACGAAGGTTGGTTTGCTCAATGTACCTCGGAGACAGCGCCGTGAGCCGCGCCAGATCCTTGACGACCTTCTGGGACTCAGCCGCTGGTAGTTCGTCACCCCTCTCGAGCGCGGCGGCGTATTCGCCGTGCGCGAACTGTCTCGCCTGTTGCGCGACTTCGGCGACGCTCAGCTTTTGTAAGTCAGGAGGCAGCAAACGGTGATACCACGCCGAAGCGACAAGGGTCGGAAGAAAAAAGATCGTTCGGTCGTCCGCACCCCAGTTGCCGAACCCTACCGAGGAGACGAGCACGATTCCGTTCAAGTAGATTTGATGTCGCCGCTGCAGAGTGAAAGACAGTTGCGCCGAGCGCGTCGTGCCGTAGCTCTCGCCGATCAAAAACTTTGGCGAGGCCCACCGCTCGTTGCGCGTCAGAAACTGATAGATGAAATCCGCAAAGAAAGTCGCGTCCTGCTCGACGCCGTAGAATTGCGCCGTATTCTCGCCGGGCGCCGGACGGCTGTACCCGGTTGAGATCGCATCCACAAACACGAGATCGGTGACGTCGAGAAACGAATCGCCGTTTTCGACTATCGAATAAGGGGCCGGCATCCCGAATCCATCGTCGGTAAGCACGATACGTTTCGGACCAAGACCCATGTGCGTATACGAAGAAGCGGAACCGGGACCGCCGTTGTAGACGAACGACAGCGGCCGCTTTGTAGCATCCGACTCGTCCTTTGTGTAAGCCACAAAGAAAAAGGTGGCTTTGGGCGAGCCGTCATCGGCCTTGATGTTGTAAGTTGCGGCGGTCGCGGTGTAGTTGATCTGCTGTCCGCCGATCTTTGCGCTGTGATGAGTGACGGAAGTCTTTTCCTCCGGCGGCGGCGCAGCCCGCTGCTGGCTCGCGGCGGCGGGCGTCGTTGTCTGAGGCTGT
>Ga0137359_10001877_pt1 | contig 16787 bp, 8 predicted proteins | sample Mad1_40_16metaG_FD_108281 | JGI IMG/M metagenome (GOLD analysis project Ga0137359, IMG submission 108281) | Vadose zone soil microbial communities from Angelo Coast Range Reserve, California, USA - Mad1_40_16 metaG | ecosystem: Environmental > Terrestrial > Soil > Vadose zone | place: USA... | reverse complement strand
CTTACGCCGAAAAGGATGTTGACCATCAGGTGCGTGAGTCCAAGCGCGACAGCGATGCCAATCAACACGCCTAGCAGCGCCATCTTCATCCCTTCGCCAAGCATGAGACGCAAAACGTCACGCCGCTGCGCGCCGAGAGCTATTCGAATACCGATCTCGTTGGTGCGCTGGCCCACCACGTAAGAAATCACGCCGTATATGCCGATGCTCGATAGCAGAACCGCCAGTCCGGCGAAAACGCCGAGCAAAACCATGGTAAAGCGGCGCGCGGCCATCGAATCCCCCACCACTTCTTCGAGCGACTTGGCGCCGTAGACCACGTTCTCACCGTTCATTTTTTCAATCGCTTGGTGTATCGCCGGAAATACTCCCGCCTCCGGTCCTTTTATTCTTGCAACTACCTGCGACTGAGGTGGTCCGCTCCAAGCCTGATCCGGGATCTGCATAAGGGGCATATACGCTTGCGCTACGATCGAGTGCTTGGCATCGCCATCCGTGTCCAAGCCCCAATGCTTTACGTGTCCGACGATGCCCACGATTTCCGGTTCTATATTGAGGATGCTTACGTGAATTCGCTTGCCGATGGGATCTTCCTTCGGAAAATATTCGCGCGCGAAGTCTTCGTCGATGACCATCACCGCGGCCGTGTGCTCGTCATCCTGTTTGCTGAAAAATCGCCCGCGCTGCAAGGGAATTTCCATCGCCCTCAGGTATCCAGGCTGCACCATATAAAAAAGAGCTTGATTCATTTCGCTTTCACTAGCGGGTTGGGACTGACCTTCGAGCCAAAAAGGGAATTCGCTGTCACCGCTCATCGGTAGTGATCCGCTGGTGGAGGCGACGGCTTCCACACCAGGGATGTTCTCCAGTGTTTCGTCCAGTTGGCGAAGCGCGGACCGCGTGGTGATCGCATTGACGCCGAGAGAGGGTGACAGCGAGACGGAGAAGGTCAGTACGCCACGAGGATTGAAACCTGGATTCACGCTCCAGAGGTCGACCAGGCTGCGCACCATCAGCCCGGCGCCAATCAGAAGCACCAGCGCCATGGCCATCTCGATAACCACGAATACTCCCTGCGCGCGGTGCTGCGTGCCGCTTCCTCCGCGGCCGCCTTCTTTGAGGGTTTGCTGGAGGTTTGGGCGCGACGTTTTCAGTGCTGGCGCGAGGCCAAAGATTGCGCCCGCTAGAATCGATACAGCGAACGTGAAGAGGAGAACCCTTAGATCGAGAACGACCTCTTCAGCTCGCGGGAGCGTTTCCGGAAGAGCGCGCAGCGCCGCTTGGGTTCCCCAACCGGCCAAGCACAAACCGAGTGCGCCCCCAGCCAGGCCCAGCAGGATAGTCTCGGTAAGCAACTGCTGAATGACGCGTGACTGGCTCGCTCCCAGGGCCGACCGAACGGCAAATTCTTGGGCACGGGCCGTCGAACGGGCCAATTGAAGGTTTGCGACGTTGACGCACGCGATGAGGAGCACAAAGCCGACCGCTCCGAGCAGGACCAACAGGAATGGTTCGGCATCGCCAACAATATCTTTTTTAAGCGGCACCAGGCTTATGCCCGCGCCTTTATCCGCGTTCGGATAGGTCACGGCCAGGTTGCTCGCAATTTGATCCATGTCTGCGTGGGCAGCGGCGAGCGTCACGCCGGGTTTCAAACGGCCGATGGCACGCGTGCCTTCGTGCACGTCGCGATCCTGAAAGAATGGATCAGTGAATTGTCCAATGGGAATAAAGACATCTTTGGCGCGATCATAGTTCGTGCCTTGAAAATAGAAATTCGCGGGCAGGACTCCAACCACGGTGTAGCCTGCGCCATTCATGGTGATTCTCTTTCCGATAATGTCGGGAGCGGAGCCAAATTTGCGCTGCCAGAGGCCTGCGCTGAGGATCGCGACAGGCGCGGTGCCGAGGCGGTCTTCTTCCGAGGTGAACAGCCGTCCACGGGCCGGGGTTACGCCGAGAATCTCAAAGAATCCGGCAGAAATCATGGCCAGACGCACGCGCTCTGCCTCTCCGCTCCCGGTGATACTGAAATCGTCGCTGCGATAGGCCGCGATGGACGAAAATGTGGAATTGCTGCGCTGCCAATCGAGGAAATTCGGATAGGAAATCGAGGAGCTCTCGAAATTCGCTGTCTTCTCGGAGACGGCGACGATCCGGTCGGATTGCGGATAGGGTAACGGCCGGAGAAGAACGCCATTGACCACGGAAAAAAGCGCCGTGTTCGCGCCGATGCCAAGCGCCAACGTTAGAATCGCGATCGCCGCAAAGCCGGGATTTTTCCCGAGCATTCGCAAGCTGTAACGCACGTCCTGCCAAAATGTTTGCATCAGCCTCTCCTACTCATGGCGCAATGCCGTCATCGGATCGACCCGCATCGCGCGGCGTGCAGGGATGTAGCAAGCGAGGATAGCGGCGGCCGCCAAAACCAGCGATACGCCACCGAAGATGACCGGATCGTGAGCACTGACTCCGAACAGCAGGCTGGAAAGGACCCGCGTAGCCGCGAGAGCAATCAAGATACCCAACATTAGCCCTGCGATTGCCAGCCGCATTCCTTGACCCACCACGAGCCTCAATATGCGACGGCTCTGCGCACCCATGGCCATGCGAACGCCGATTTCGCGCGTTTGCTGGTTCACTGAATAAGAGAGCACGCCGTAGACGCCCACCACCGCGAGGAATAGCGCGAGTCCACCGAACACGGTCAGCAGCGCAGCGCCCATTCGCGGCGCCCATAGTCCCTGATCGATCAATTCTCCGATCGTGTTGATGTTCGTTAGCGCGAGGTTTGTGTCTAGCGATTGAACTTGGCTCCGAACTGTGGCGATAACTGCTTCGGGCCGGCCGTTAGTGCGTACCTGCATGGTGACCGCAGGGGCATAGTCTTGCGTGAGTGGAAGGTAAGCCAACGGCTGGGGCTCTTCTCCGATGGCATTCACCACGGTATTGCGCGCGACACCAACGACTTCGCGCAGGGCGGTCTCTCCGAAGAAATGGAAGCGCTTCCCGACCGCGTTCTCATTTGGCCAGAATTGTTTGGCCATTGCTTCGTTAATGATGGCGACCTGCTTTGTGTCTTTGCGATCTGCGTCAGTGAATTCGCGGCCGAATGGCAACGGAATGCGCAGAGTCTCGAAAAAATTCGGCGCGATGTCGTTGAGCTGGAGCAAGGTCCCACGATAGCCGGAAGCTTCATTTTGACCTTCGGGGAACACGGTCCGCGCAAGTCCTCCGCCGAGCGGAAAATTGGAGGCGATGGTGGCCTACTCGACGCCGGGAGACGTCTTGGCGCGATCGATGGAAGTGCGAAAATACTGCTGGGCACGGCCTTCCTCGTAATGCAATGCTCCTAGGTCGAAAGCGAACACGAAGAGATTTTTCGACTCGAACCCTGGATCGACGCGTTGCGCGTTTTGCATGCTGCGAACAAATAGACCCGCTCCGACGAGCGCGACAAGCGCGAGCGCAATTTCCGTTACGACCAGAAGGCCACGGAACGGGTTTCTCGTCAGGCCCACGGTGCCTCCTCGTCCACCAACTTTCAGCACTTCGATCAGGTTTGGTTTGGCGGCCTTGAGCGCCGGAGCGATCCCAACGAGCAAGGCCGTAAGAAGCGCCATGCTTAGCGTGAAGAAAAGCACATGGGAATCGAAACCCAAATCCACGTCACCAGCCAGGATGAAAGGCGGCCGAAAAGACCACAACACTGCCCGGCCCCCATAGGCGATCACCCAGCCGACAGCTCCCGAGAGAATCGCGAGCACCAAGCTCTCTGTGAGCAATTGCCGCATGACCCTGCCCTGGCTGGCTCCGAGCGCCGCGCGCAGGCTTATTTCTTTTTCCCGGCGAGCAGCCTGAGCCAGCAGCAAATTCGCCAGATTGACGCACGCAATCAGAAGCACCAAACTCACTATTCCCATCATCAGTCCACCGGCGATGACGATCTGATTGCGATTGTTCACCCCGACAGCAGCGTCGGCGAGAGGTGTCAGGGCCACACTGCGACTGGCGTTGTCTTTCGGAAACGCGCTCTCGAGATGCGATGCAATGGTCTTCAGCGAGGCTTCCGCTGCACTCAAGCGAACGCCGTCCTTAAGGCGGCCGATCACGGTGGCGGTCAGCAATCTGCGGTCATTAAAATGATCTTTAAAGAAACCCGCGATTAACTGCGGATACATGCTGACGGGAACCCAGATTTGCTCGGCATTGCCAAACGTAAACGTACCCTTGAAGCCGTGGGGGGCCACTCCTATCACCGTGTAAGGCGCGGCGTTCAGCGTGAGAATCTTGCCAACCGCATTCGGATCAGATCCGAATTTATTAGCCCACAGGCTGTAGCTTATTACCGCGACATTGTTGCCCCCCGGCTTGGTATCCTCGCCGGACAGGAAGAAACGCCCCGAAACAGGACGCAACCCGAGGATTTCAAAATAGTTTGCGCTGACCATTTGCCCGAAAATCTGCTTGGGCGCCGTACCACTACTCCACGTCAATGGCAGCGGACCAACAAAGCATCCGAGCTCGGCGAAAACCTGGTTTTCTCTGGCGTAATCCTGGAAATTCGGATACGACATGCCGAGCTTCGTAAAATTTGCCGCAGTCACTAAAGTTTTACTGTCAATCGTATCCACTTCGACGAGACGAGTAATATTCTTGACGGGCAAAGGATTGAGGAGAATGGCGTTCACAACGGTGAAGATAGTAGTATTGGCGCCGATTCCCAGGGCCAGCGAAAGCACAGCGACCGCGGCGAAGCCGGGATTCTTCGCAAGTATACGCGCCGCGTAACGCACGTCCTGCCAGAATATGTGCATCAGCGTCTCCTACTCATAACGCAGTGCCAGCAATGGGTCGATTCGCATGGCGCGGCGCGCGGGGATAGCACGCCAACAGCGTTACCATGGTCATCACGATCGCTACCGCGGCATAAGTGATGGGATCCGTCGCACTGACGCCGTAGAGCTGGCTCGCCAACAAGCGAGTTACTGCGAATGCGCCTGCCACTCCCAGCACCACGCCCACCAAGGAAAACTTCGCGCCCTCCTTAATGATCAGCAACAACACATCGCGGCGTTGCGCCCCCAATGCCATGCGGATACCAATTTCGCGCGTACGCTTCGACACGAGAAATGACAGCACGCCGTAGATTCCAATCATCCCTAGCACCAGCGCCAGGCCTGCGAACGTAACAAAAAGAGAAGTAGTTGACCCCGGAGTGGCCACGGCCTCCGAGACAACGGCAGTCATGGTTTTCACTTCGCTGACGGGAACCTGCGGATTTAGATCGGTGACCACACGCCGAAGCATCGCTCCCGCTTGTCGAGTATCCGACGCCATGCGCATCGCTACAGTCATCTCTGCCGGTATTCGTCGTGTCTCGAGCGTGGCAGAGAGATTGTATGGAACGTAGGCCGTGCCGCGAATCCAATTGGGGACGTTCTGTTGCAGATCGTAAGCGCGCACGTCCTCGGTCACACCCACGATGGTGCGCCATTCCTTCTCATCGAGAAGCCGCACGTGCCGTCCGACAGCACTCTGGTTGGGCCAGAAGCGCCGCGCAGTCTCTGCGCTTACGATTGCAATCGGAGCACCTGTTGTGTCGGAGTCGGTGAACGGCCTACCCGCCAACAAAGAAATGCCCATTGTCCGGAAATAGTCGGGAGTAATTATGTCGAGCCAGAAGAGCGGCGAGATCGCAGTGGGATTCAGGTCCTCGAGCTCGAGAGATCGCTTGCTCACTCTGCCACCCAGTGGAAGTGTGTTCACCAAAGCTGCGGAGGCCACGCCGGGGGAGTTTCGCAATTGCTCCAGAACGTCGCGGTAGAAATCCAGACAACGGGCCGCGTCGCTGCAATACGATTCATTGGGAGTGATTCGCGCTGTCACCACCTGCTGTGCTCGGAAGCCCGGATTCACGTGCGCGAGCGCCCAGAAGCTGCGGATCAAAAGTCCCGCGGCAATCACCAGCAGCACTGCGAAGGCAACTTCGCCGGCCACCAGCGAGCTACGCAGACGCTGCGAGACGGAAACCGCTGAGCCGCGCCCGCCGGACTTTAGAGCATCGGTTAAAACTTGGCCCCGGCGCGACGACTGCAGGGCTGGCGCGAGTCCGAAGCTAAGGCCCGTCAGCATTGCAAGCCCGCCCGTGAATACCAGCACCTGCCAGTTTATGTGCACGTCCGCGAGACGCGGTGTGTCCGCCGGAAGCGCCGCTCGAAGCAACGAAACACCGGCGCTGGCGAAGAGTAATCCGAGCAATCCGCCCATCGAAGCCAGCAACACGCTTTCGGTCAGAAGCTGCCGGGCAATTCGTTGTCTTGCAGCACCCAACGCAAATCGAATGTTGATTTCCTTTTCGCGGGTTGCCGCTCGAGAAAGCGTGAGATTGGCTACGTTGGCGCAGGCTATCAAGAGCACCAGCGAGACAGCGGCAAGCAAGAGCAGCAACCGCACGCGCACGTCGGCAACCATGCCATTTTGCAGCGCAATGACAGTGACATCCGCGTTCCAGCTCGACGGCATGGCCCAGGGAAACAGGGCAAATACGCGGGATTGAAACGTACGAATTTCCGCCCGAGCTTGAGCGATCCCATCGCGACGCAGCCTGCCGATGACAGGCATGAAATCGCCCGCCCAATATTCGAAAACAGCCCGCGGATCGTTATGCAGTGGAATCCATAGTTCCGTCTTTGCAGACGGAAACCTAAAATTCTCCGGCATCACGCCGACGACCTGCCGGTTTACCCCTTCAAGCTCAATCGATCGGCCGATGATTGAGGGATCTCCGGCAAATCGCCGCGCCCACAGCGCGTGGCTCAGGATTACATAGTTGTCCTGCCCGGCCGTGTCCTCGCCTGGATAAAATGTTCGCCCTTTTTCCGGGCGAGCGTTAAGCAGCGAGAAAAGCTCGGCGGAGACCAACGTGCCCGCAAGCCGGACCGGCTCACCCTGGCCAGTGAGGTTGAACTCATGGCCCTCCGCGTACGTGGCCACGTCGAGCGTGCGCACCTGTGCGCGCATCGCGACAAACGCGCCCCTCGGGTAGGAGCCAGTCACGCTAACGAGCTGTTCCGGCTTGGCGTACGGAAGCGGCTGCAGAAGTATGCCGTCCACAAGACTGAAAATTGCGGTGTTTGCACCGATGCCTAGAGCGAGCGTTAGCACAGCGATTGCCGTGAAACCCGGATTCTTCGCCAGCATGCGAAGTCCGTAACGCAGGTCCTGCCACACGCTTGGCATCAGCATCCCCTACTCATAACGCAGCGCCACCAACGGATCGACTTTTGTCGCTCTCCGCGCCGGAATCCAGCATGCCAGGAAGGAAACAGCCGCCAGCAACACCACGACTCCCACTAGTGTTAGCGGATCCGTGGTGCTCACACCGAACAGCAGCGATTGCATGGTTCGAGCTAACGCGAACGACCCGGCAATTCCGATGGCCATGCCGACGATGGTTGTCCACATTCCCTGGCCGATCACCAGCCGGAGCACATCGCCTGCGACAGCTCCCAGCGCCATGCGGACGCCGATTTCCTGCGTTCGGCGCGTAACCAAATACGCCATCACACCATAGATGCCGGCCGCCGCAAGCAGCAGTGCCGTTCCGGCGAACGCGGCTAGAAGCAACATCGTGAATCGTTGCGGCGACAGCGATGCCGACATCGATTCGTCCATGGTTCGGATGTTCAGCAAAGGCACCTCTGCATCCACTTCTCGGATCGAATTTGCAACCATTGATACGACGTTTAGCGGATCACCATCCGTCCGCACCGCTAGATTCATCCCGAATGAGTGCCAGGCTCTGCCGGTCGGAGCGGATACTTGGGCCAGCGGGAAATAGAGAGTCGGAGCGGTGCGGGTTTCGTTCAGTGAATCTATTTTGACGTCAGCCACCATGCCAACAACTACCCGCGGCAGATCGCGGTAGAAATACAACGTCAGGTGCTTGCCAATCGGGCTTTCGTTCGGCCAGAAAAGCTTCGCCATTGATTGGCTGATCAGCACCGCTCCAGGGCGGTTCGCGACGTCGGAATAATCAATGTCGCGTCCGCTTAGCAGAGCGATATGCATCGCACTCAGGTATCCAGGACTGATAAGCCGCACATCTACCTCTGGCTGATCAGCCATTGGCACAACCGCTCGTCCTTCCACCGACACCGGTTGGTGCGAACCACCGTTCAAAGGCAGGTCATCGATCAAGCCAGCAGACTGAACTCCAGGCAACGCCCGGACCCGATCGAGAACGCGGCCGAAAAAGCCGACCTGCTGCGCCGGCTCGGAAAATTTGGTCGAGGGAATTGAAACTTCCAAGGTGAGCAGGCGATCCGGATCAAAGCCGGGATTTACGTGACGCAGCGTCGAGAGGCTGCGAATCAGCAAACCCGCACCAACTAAAAGGATCAGCGAAAGGGCCACTTCGGATACAACAAGTATATTGCGCAGTCGAGTTCCGCCTGATTCCGAAGACGTCCGGCCGAGACCCTGCTTCAGCGACTCGCTGACATCGGCTTTTGCCAAGCGCAACGTGGACAACAGCCCAACGGCAATTCCAGACAACAGCGAAACGCCAAACGCAAACGTTAAGACCCAACCATCCAACCCGATTTCCGTGGAGCGCGGCAGCCGTTGCGCCAAAAATCTCACAATCAAGACCACGCCGTAATGCGCGAAGACCAAACCGAACGCGCCCCCGGCGAGGGCCAGTAGCACGGTTTCCGAGAGCGCCTGCTGCAACAAGCGGTAACGGCTGGCGCCCATCGCAGCGCGGATAGCGATCTCCTTCCGGCGCGACAGTGTCTTCGCCAGCAGCAGATTCGCAACGTTTGCGCAGGCCGTGAGCAGCACGAGGGTGACGGCGCCCAGCAGGATCAGCAACGCTGGCCGCACATCGCCAACCAAATCTTCGCGAAGCGGAATCGCCGTCGCGCCCCAACCCTTGTTGTCGCCTGGATATTGCAACGCCAACTGGTTGGAGATGTTGTCCAGTTCGCCCCGACCCTGCTGTAGGGTGACGCCAGACTTCAGACGAGCTATCACTCCATAGTTGTGATTGTCACGAATGCCGCGTTCCTGATCGGTCCAGCTTAGCGGCTTCCACATTTGCGGGCTGTTGTCAGCATCGGCAGAGATGGGAAACGCAAAATTCGGACCCATCACACCGATCACCGTAAACGCCTCTTCGTTCAGCTTGATGGTCTTGCCGACCACATCCTGATCGGCCCCGTAGCGACCACGCCACAGGTTGTAGCTCAAAATGACTTCACGATCGCGGCCGGGTGCGTCTTCTTCCTCCAGGAACGTGCGGCCTAGCAGCGGCTTGGCCCGCAAAATGGAAAAGAAGCCGCTGGTCGCGGCCACCATCCGCACGGCCTCGGGACGGCCTGTACCGGTTAGCGTGTAGCGGCCGAATCCGTAAGCCGACATACCCTCGAAAGCATGACTTCGACTACGCCAGTCGAGAAAATTGGCCGGCGACACCGCGAACGTAGACATACCCGGAAAGCTTGCCTGCGGAGGCGTGTGCCAGATCTGCACCAGCCGATCGGGCTCTTCAAATGGCAGAGGCCGCAGCAACACTGCGTTCACGACGCTGAAAATGGCGGTGTTCGCGCCAACTCCGAGCGCGAGCGTCAGAATTGCTATGGCGCTGAACCCGGGATTTTTTGCCAGCATTCGCAGGCTGTATCGGAAATCCTGCCAGAGCGTTTGCATCGCGTTCTCCCCCACTAGGAACGAATGTGCCCTGCACCGTGTTCCCTTGCCGCCCAAAAATCTCTTCTCGGCATCGGCGGATTTCTTTGCCCGCGCCCTCTATCGCAACCGGATGCGGTCGAAGTTGTCCCATTGCGACATGTCGGAAAGAATCACTTTGTCCCCGGCCTGCAAGCCACTCAGCACTTCGATCGTGTTCACCGAGGCGCGCCCCAGTTTCACGTTGACGCGAACGGCTTCCGCGCCATCGTCCACCAGCTTGAAGATGCCGATGGTGCTGTCGGACTGACCGTGTACCGGGCGTCCTACGTAGAGAATGTCTTTCAAGTTTTCGATTTCCACCGTGCCGTCTACGCTTAAATCGGCGCGCGCGCCAGGCGGCAACGCATCGTCAATGGCCACATCCACGGTTACCGTGCCGTTCTGTACCGACGGGTCCATGCGCGAAACATGTCCCGCGACCACGCCGTTGCGTGTGTCGACTGTTGCCTTCAGTCCGATGGCAATCTCTTTCGCTTGAGTCTCAGCGATTTTAATTTCCGCTTTCAGCTTCTTGGGGTCGGCTACGCGCGCCACGTTCGTTCCCGGAGTCACGTGCTGGCCAACCTCAACGGGTACGAGTTGCAGCACGCCGTTGATGCCGGCGCGCACATGAAGCGCGTCAAGCTGGCTCTTTTTCAGCTGATACAGCGCTTTCTGCTGCTCCACATGAGATTCTTGCGCTTGCAGGCGGGCAACGGCGGAGTCTGCGGCCACTCTCGTGCGTTCACTCTCCAGTTGTAGGCGAATTGCAAGTTGTTCTTCCCGTACTTTGGAAAGTCTGGCGGTCACATCCGATGCGATTCCTTCCGCCTTGAGTTTTTCGTCCACTTCGTGCTGAATCTTGGCTTGCTCGTAATCGCTGCGCAGGGATGCCTCCATCGCTTTCTGGTTCATTAGTTCGCTGTTCACCTGCACTTTGAGGTTTGCGTAATCGGCTTGCGCTCCTCTGAGCTGATACTCAGCGTCCAGAGCGTCGCGCTGCAGTTGTAGATCACTTAACTCCAGGATGATGGAATCGGGCTTCACGATGGCGCCGGGATGCAGCACGATGCGATCCACGTGGGAGTCGGTCTGTGCTGCAATCCAGCGAATGTCTTCAGGAACCAGGGTTCCCAGGCCGCGGACTTCGCGCAGCATCGGACCGCGCTTCACCTCGTCAGACCACACCGCCGCCCGTTCCACAGTGGGAGCGGCAGGACGCAGCCTTGAGAGTCCGAGCGTCACACCGCCCAAAAGCAGAACCGCGACGGATACCAGGACGGTTCTGCGAATCATTTTGGCTCGGGCATTTGATGGGCGTGGAATATCCATAAGGAATAACGTCTACCTTTCTTGTTGGCACAATCGCTGCCGCAATCGTATTTCGCTAATACTGCGTATTATCTATAACTTAAGTGCCACCAGTCGCCCGTCAAAACTCCGCACCGGGCGATATCGGAATTGGTCGTTCCAATATCGGACACTTGGGACCGACTTTGTCAGTCTTCGCAAGCGAGTTCTTGCGCTGAAGCGACTTGGGCGCTGGGCTTCTTCACGTGGCGAGACGGTCTGCGCACTTGGTCAGAATCGTGCGAACCCACTGCAAGCCGCTTTCTTAGCTCGCGATGTGCCCGAAATAGACGCACCCGCACAGTAATTGCTGGAAGCCCAAGCCGGTCAGCGACTTCCTGGGTCGAAAGCTCCTGCAAGTTGCGAAGCATGCAGACTCTACGGAGGGCGGCGGGTAGGGCCGCAACGGCTTCCAAAATGATGCGCGATCGTTCCCGGCGCGCATAGCAGGCTTCGGGATCTTCTCCCCAACTGTCTCTGCCCGGTTTCTGCAACTGATCGCATTCTTCCAATCGAACCAAGCGAGCGCTCCGCCTGCGTCGAAGAAAATCGATGGCCGAATTAGCCGTAATCTTTGCGAGCCACGAACGGAATTCCGCGGTTGCGACTTCCTTCGCGGCCGCAAAATGATCCAACTTGGTGAACGCCTTCAACAAGGATTGCTGACAAATGTCCTCGGCATCCTCCGCATTTCGGGTAAATCTCCGCGCTAATCGCCGAAGATTCGAGGCGTGAGGAGAGACCAGTGCGACGAATGCATCGTGGTTACCTCGTCGAGCTGCAGCCAAACATATGTTCGGGCTATTAGATTTTCGCTTGCTGCGGTTCGCGCTCATGCCGGTGCCAACGCATGCTGCATGCCAACGCTCTACATTGCCTAACGACCTGAATACAAAGAGAGAAACGGCGCGCACTTGGCAGCCCGCAAACTGATCACTGGCCGATTATGGGACGCGCATTTGCGAGAACGGACAATCGCTTCGCGCTGTCGAGCACCCAGCAAAGCATCTGCTCGAGTGTCGGCTAGAGGACTCTGCCCGCTTTTAGGCGCTATTCCGTCCGCAACGCCCGCATCGGATCGATCGAGGCGGCGCGCCAAGCGGGAAACGCGCACGCGATCGTAGCGACCACGAAAAGGACCGAAGCCGCCGCGAACAGCGTCACCGGATCGCGCGGACTGCCTCCTGCCCAGGCCGTGACCATGCGACTGAGAATCACGCTGAGACCCAAACCCACCGCAATCCCGGCGCCTAGTGTGGCAGCAGTTGAGGCCAGCACCAGCTGAACGACGTTACCGCGCCGTGCGCCGAGAGCCATCCGAATCCCCAGCTCTTGGGTACGCTGCGTAACCACAAAGGAAACCACACTGAACAGACCCGTCGCGGACAGGGCCAGCGCAAGCAGCGCAAACAGGGCGAAGAGCGTGGCGATGAAACGCTCTTGTCCCCATCCTTGCGTGTCCAGCCGCCAAGTAAGCGTGTAATTCGGGGACTGAGCGATAATGAACTCGGAACTTAGTTCGCGGAGACGCTGCCTGATGGAATGAATTGTCGTGTCCGGATCGCCGCTGGCGCGGACAAAAAGCGATTGGTCCGGAGGGAGGACGAAAGTGTAGGGAAGAAAAATCATGGGTCTCACGGCTCGCTGCAAGCCATCGTTCTTCGTGTCACCCACAATTCCGATCACTTGCAGCCAATCATCGGGAGCTTGCGCGAACATAAATGATGGTTGGTCAAACTTGAGCATTGGACTGCGAACGCTTTGGCCGAGCGGGTTGCGGTCTGCCAAGTACTCTTTTACGAAGGCCTGATTGACGAGCGCCAGGTGCGACGCGTTCATCACTTCAGTTTGGTTAAACATCCTGCCCGTCAAAAGCGGAATGTGCAAAGTCGAAAATAATTCAGGACTCACGAGAGCTAGCACGGCCTCTGAGTCGGTTAGAGTCGGTTTGCTCTGAATTTCGACTCTGGCTCGAAAACCACCGGACGGCGGGAACCAGGAGGCGGATACTCCGGCCGAAGACACCCCTGGCGTTTGCGCGAGCGCCAGTCGTACAGCCTCATCCGAGTTCAGACGTTCTTGCCATGACGGTTTTGCTCCTTTGGGCAGCGTTACGTCCAAAAAGAGAACGTGGTCCGGGTCGAATCCCAGCGGGGTGTGCGTCAGCGCAAGGAACGACTTCATGGCTGCACCGGCGCCCGCCATCAGAAGGAGTGTGAGCGCCACTTGACCGGCGATAAGGAGCCGGTGCAAATTGCGTCCGCGAGTGCTTCCGGTCATTTTCGAGCTGCTGGACTGAATCAACGGCCCGAGTTGCGGTTGAGAAAGTTGCCAGGCAGGCGAAATTCCAAAGAGAATTCCGGTAAGCAACGCGACCACGGCGCTAAACAGCAGCACCATGCCATTCACATGGATCGCCGCCTCATGGGGAAAAGAGTAATAGGGCAACATGCTGGAGATGGCCTTGGTTCCGAAGTAGGCAACCAATACGCCGACTCCCGCGCCTGTGACCGACAACAAGATCGATTCGGTGAGCAGTTGGCGGATCAGGCGGCCGCGTCCCGCCCCCACGGAAGCGCGCACCGCCAGCTCATGTTGCCGTGCAATGCCTCGTGCCAAGAGCAGGATAGAAACATTCCCGCAACCGATCAGCAACAAGATCACCACGGCACCGAACAAAAGCACCAACGTACCTGCGAAGCGGCCGAGCACTTCTTCGTTGAGGGTGACAATCGCCGCCCGGCGGTCCTGCGGATAATTCTTGGGATCCTGTTTGGCAAAGGTGTCTACAAGAAGCTGAAGCTCCGCGGTTGCGGCTGGAAATTTGGTGCCGGGCTTCAGCTTTACAAAGGAGAGCCAATACTCGTGCGGATCAGCGGTGGGATATGCGGGGAGGTATACGTCCGAGTCGCCCCAAGTGAAGCGCTGGGGCACCACACCGATGACCGTGTACAGAGTGTGATCCAGCTCAATGGTCTTGCCCACAATCTCGCGGCTGCCGGCGTACTGCCGCTGCCAAAACAGATAGCTCAGCACGGCAACCGGGGCAGTATTCCCGGCAGGCGCGTCGGCGGTTGTGAATTCGCGGCCCAGCAGCGGCGGCACACCCATGTAGGAGAACAAGTTTGGGCTGTAGAGTCCGACCTGAACTGTGATCGGAAATTCAGCGCCGGTCAGGCTCTGCTGCAGATTCCTCATCAGAAACACATCGTCGATGGCAGAGGTCTTTCGCAGGTCTTGATATTGCGTGCCGTTGACAAGCAAAAGCGGACCGCGGCCAGATTTGTCCCGCAGCTCAACGTGCACCATGCGATCCGCGTCTTTGTAGGGATAGGGATCAAGGAGGATGCCGTAGACAACGCTGAAAATGACGGTGGTCGCGCCAATTCCAAGAGTCAGGGAGAGGACGGCGGTGGCAACAAATCCGGGTGACTTGCGAAAAAGGCGCATCGAGTAGCGAATATCCTGCAAGAAGGTTCTCATGAGGGCTCTCCAAGCAACGCACCTGCTGGCTTAGACGGCGGCCGTAGCCTGTTGGTCGGTCGCACAGAAAGAATACGCGCCAGCGGACGGAAGGTTCCGTCTAAACTGGATATTTGCGATTTGGGCCTGCAGCTCTACGCGTTTGCCCCTGCCGCCCTCAACATCACGAATTTGCCATCACAGCAAGCCCAAGGAAGATCACAGGATTTCGGACCTAGAAGAACGGTCCGGCGAAAGGGCACCAAGGGCTGTAACGCCGTTACCGAACTGTGGCCATGCAAAAGGCAGTGCCTGAGTCATTCGTCAGATAGTTCTCGAAGCTATTTGGCGGGACGGTTATCGCATACGGCGCACCGCGAGGGCGGATTTCTAGGGCCCGCAAAACATATCGTTCGACAATCCCGCGTCGGCCGGATCGGGCAACATCACGACTTCCGCAACTGCGGCAGGCTTTCCGGTTGAATGGCAACGATTTCAAAAAAATATCAAGCTGCCGCGAGAAGAAGCCGGTCGATCTTCCTCTCACAGCGCACTAATAACGGCCATTTCCAGGTCCGTCCGGTGCCGGAGACCGGATCACATTGAAAGCGCCCTTCGTCACAGCCGCAAAGTAGAGATCCCCTTCTCCTGTTCGTGTGGTGACCATGATGCGTGGAATTCTGTCGCAGTGATCTCGTGAATCGCAAACGTCTGCATCAGACGCGAGCGGTGGGACTCGGCCGTTTTTACGCTGATAAAATGGATGCAATGTCCTTGGTAGAGCAAGAGGGTTAGCAGATTTTCCGGACGGATCGGTAAGCGGAAACGAGGGGCTCAGGGAGCAAATCCCTGCAGAGAGACTAAAGACTCGGGAGCTACGCGAAGGACGAAAACTTAAACGACCCCAGCGATTTTTAGGCGCCACACTTTAGATTGATCTACTGGTGGCCTTGCAACACGCCCGGAGCGATTCCTCAAAGTGAGCCGGAGCTTTTTCGATGAGGTAGAAACCTACTTTCCAGCTTGCGTCTGCTTCTTCTTCCCGCACGATCTCGATCACAGTATGCGCAGAGGTGTCGTGGTTCGATGCAGGAAACGACTGTCCGAGGTAATTGAAGGTCTCCGCGGACATGAGTGGTTTGAGATCAGAAAATGGCATGACCGCGCGGAGTATGCCAAGCCGTCCGGATGATCCGCCGCAATAGAAAATCTTGGCCACGATGGAACAAGGATGCGCCTGGTGGGCACACTAAACCAATAGACCTGCTGCCAACTTGGAATACTCAGGGCGCTTAACAGTAAACTTACCGTCTATCTCTACGACCGCGACTCTCCGCAATTTGTTCGAGCCCAATAGATTTGGATTTTCGAGCATCCGATGCGTAACCGAAATCACGTAATGCGAAGAGACGGCTAGAGAGCACCGCATTAATGAACAAGGGTCGCACGCTCGGAGCGTCAGATATTTCAGCCAACCCTGCTGGTCACGGAAATACAAAAAAGAACGACATAACTTCAGACTTGCCCGTGACTCGAGCACAATCATCAAGGTGCCAGAAACGACAGCATGTCGGGCCTTGGCGAACACCCGTGGCAAGGTAAGATTGCCCAAACGAAAGGGTCGGCCATCACCATGACCAAAGATGACATTCAGCTACTCTTCGAATACGACCGCTGGGCGAACAACAGGGTTTTGCAAGCGGTCTCCACTCTCAGCGTTGAGGAGTTCACGCGTGATCTGGGTGGCAGCTTCCGTTCTGTGCGAGACACGCTGGTGCACATTATCGGCTGCGAGTGGGGTTGGCTAACTTGTTGGAAGGAGCCAGCCCCTAGTTCCGCTTTCGTGACAGATTTGTGGACGCGACTCGGCGCCATATTCCATCCGAATGCATTTCCCGACGTCGCCGCGGTGCAGTTAAGGTGGGCGGAAGTCGAGAGAGAACAAGTCGAGTTTGTGAATCGCGTCACAAACGAATCCTTGGGAAGGATGCTTCCTATTCGCACAACACAAATCAGTTTGGCACACCTGATGCAACATCTGGCGAACCATTCCACTTACCATCGGGGTCAAGTCTCGCTAATGATGAGGCAGGTTGCCGCTGGGCCGGTCGCCAGCGACTTCGCCCTGTTTTTACTGGAGGGACGCCGCGAGGCAGCCGGTGCACGCTAATCTCAACGAAGATTTGATACAGCCGAAAAAGCTAGAGATGTGCATCTCCCACCGTTCCGGTGGCCGCACT
>Ga0137359_10001876_pt1 | contig 16795 bp, 7 predicted proteins | sample Mad1_40_16metaG_FD_108281 | JGI IMG/M metagenome (GOLD analysis project Ga0137359, IMG submission 108281) | Vadose zone soil microbial communities from Angelo Coast Range Reserve, California, USA - Mad1_40_16 metaG | ecosystem: Environmental > Terrestrial > Soil > Vadose zone | place: USA... | reverse complement strand
TTCATCGTGAGTTTGAGCTTGTAGGCGTTATGACCGTCGACCGGGTCCATCCCCTCGAGAGCGACCTGGGTCCCCTTCGCGGCATACTCAAGCAGCGGACCCTCCAGGTCCGCCTTGGCCGCCTCCGCCTTCGCTTCGTCGGTGGTGAACGGCTCGACGTCGTCGCGATTGAGGAAGGGTCGGAGCTTCCAGCCGTTTTGACCGTCGTAGACCTGCACGGCGGTCTTGCCGGCGAAATCAATCTCCAGACGTGACTTGCGTGGCCGCTTCATCTCGAGCCTGAACGGCAGCAGCACTTGCTGCGTCCCCGCCGTCTTGTCCGAGTCCGCGGCCCTCGGGGCGGCACTGGCGCCCCGCCTGCCGCTCGCACCCACGCCTTCCCGGGCGAGCTTGGCGCTGCGTGCCGGGGAGTCTCCGCTGCCGGCCTCGAGCTTGCCGGCGACCGCGAGCGTCTGCACCGCGCGCCAGGCCTGCAGGCCCCCCCGTGCGGCCACGTGCTTATCCACGATCTGCGCGGCGCTGAGCCCGCCGGGCGTCGCGGATTTGCTCTCGGCCGCTGCCAGTGCCGGCACCAAGCCTGCGCCCAGCAGGATGCTGAGAAAGAGAGGGGCTTTGATGCGCATAGACAGATCCACTCTATTTGATATATGGGAGAGGAAGGATTTTGACATGATTGCTCTCTGATTCTGTGCGGCCGTCTTGCGATCGCTGCGCTGCCAGGCCTTAGTCGACGACCAGCCCGTCCGCGTGAAATGCCCCGATCACCACGCTCACGTGGTCGCCCCGCTTCACCAGCCGGCCCTTGTTGGAAAAGACCATCCAGTAAGACTTGCCATTCTCGGGCGGGGCGCTCTGCCGCAACTGTCCGACGTTTTCCATGGAGGGCACCACCAGCTTGACCCCGGCCTGCGGATCGATGAGTGAGGGCTCGAACTTCTTGTCGTTGAGAACTTTGGCCTTGTCCGCATCCAGCACCCGGTAGGTGAAGCGAATGACCTCTCCGGACTCGCCCCACTTCACCGCCAGGGAGTCGACACCCCAGACCATCTTGTAGTAGGTACCCGCACGCCCGGCAAAACGATCGGGCCGATAGCGGCTTGCCTTCGCGCTGTGTTTCGGCTGCGCGGCCGCTGTCGGCGACGCCACCGGGGCGGGCGGTGCGCTCGTCTGCGCCGAGGCCCCTCCTGTGGCCAGCAGGCTCGCCAGCGATACCACTACCACGCCGGCCACTGCGCCCCTAGCGTGCGGCGCAGAACCGCTTGACGTTGTGCTCGTCGATCTTGGCGACGAAATCGACCACCGAGTCATAGGCCTTGCGGTACTCATCGCTGTTGCGCACCTCGGCCAGCTGCTGCGCGCTGGCTCCTTGCACGAGCCGTTCGATCTTCTGCCGCAGCCTCGCGGCGGCGGCCGGGTCGCGTGCCCCACAATAGCTCAGCGTGCCCTCGTTCACACCGAGCACTCGCGCGTTCGGCAGCGCCCCGTCTGCATGCGCGAGCGGCCCCAAGGCCCACCCGGCCCACACCAGCCAGACCCAGCACCCCTGGGGCCCGTATCGGCGCACCTAGCGTCGTCCGTGTGGCAACGCTGCCGCGAGGCAGGTGCCGAGCAACGTGTGGATCTTGCGTCCGCTATGGGTCATGTGTTCTCCGACCGGCTCTTACCGGCTCTTATTATTTGCTTCGACCTGCGCGCACAAGTCGAGTTCCCTGAAACGCGATGCCGCTCGCAGATTTCTCTGCGAGCGGCGTCGCTCCTTAGCTCACCCGTCGCGCCCTAGCAGTGGGTCACCGTGCCACCGGCACCAATCCCGAAACGCCCGCGACCGTTCCGGTGCCGTTGTTGCTGACCGTTATCGCTCCGATGTCGGGCAATGGCGGCTGAGTGACCGGTGTCGCATAACGGACGCTCATCGTACACGTGCCTGCCGGTGCCAGCGCCGTCGTGAACGAGCAGGTCGTGCCGGTGATGCTGTAGAGGCCTCCAATGTTAAGCGCCAGGGTCTCGGCGGTGATCGACAGCAGCCCGGCTCCCGTGTTGGTCACTGTCACGACGCTGGTGACTGGAGCACGCGGCGCCGGGATTGTGAACGTCAGGGTACGGACACCGAGCACGGTCGTCAGCGTTCCATTGGTCGCACTGCTAAAGCTCAGTGTGCCTCCCGTTATCCCCGTGCCGGTCAGCGTGACCGGCGAACCGGTCACCACGGCGCCAGTGTAGGCCACCGTCAGCGTCCGGCTGAACGCCGTTCCGTTAGTCGTCCCGGTCGCCGGCGTGAACACGACGTTGAACGTGCACGACGCGCCCACGGCCAGCGTCGCGCCGCACGTCCCAGGGCCGCCCTGAAGCAGGGTCGCCCGCGAGAACGGCTGCGGCGTGCCGCCACCGAAGGTGAAGGTGCCGCCGGCCAGAGCGCCCGTGCCGGTATTGGTTACCGTCAAACTCCGCGGCCCGCTCGCCGTACCGATCGCCTGATTGCCGAACGCCAGCGGATTCGGTGCCACGCTGGCAGTCAGCGTTGCCCCGCCGCCGCCGCCCGCGAACTCGACCGCGCCCGCGTCGACCGCGCCGTTCTTACGCGAAGCGCCGTAGAAGTCGAGGCTCGGCGCCGCACTGTAGTTGGCCGTGGCGCTGGACGGGATGTAGTTGATCACCGACGAACCCGCAGCCGGCCCGTAGTTGCCGAGCGGCGTGGCGACGGTGCCGGGCGCCGCGACGGTCGCCGGACTCGACAGCGACAACGGACCCCAGCCGATGTTGACCCAATTGTTGCCCTCATCCACCGTCGCCGCCGGCGTCAGATTGAAGATCGGGTTCGGCACGGTGGCGTCCGCAATGCCCGGCGGCACGTTGTAGCCCAGACCGCCGTTCTCAGGCGGAACCCGTGCGCCGTCGCAGTACTGCCTCAGCACGGTCGGATTGGCGGCCGTGTTGTTCCCCGAGTAACCCGTGATGTCCGTCAACACCGAGTACGACGGCGCCAAGGTGACACCCGACGCATGATTAGTCGGTCCGGTGTCGCCGCGCGCGCCGATATCCCAGTAGCTCGCACCCGAGACGCAGGCGCCCGTGCCCCCGGTGACGATCACGCCGCCGCCGTTAGCCGTCGTGGCGGGAGTGGTCGGCTGGTTCAGCGTTGGCAGCAGCGCCACCACGTTCTGCTGGTTCAGCGGTCCCGTGCCGAGGCCGCCCACGCTGAGGTTGAACACGCGGTTCTGCCAGATGACGTTGTTGTACAGCTCCGGGTACGAAACGCTGCGGCAGTTCGCGTTGGTCGCGTTCGTGCCCTGGAAGTGATTCGCCGGGCACACGACCGTCGCCGGCAGACTGGTCGTCAGCTGCACGCTGTTCTGAATCGCCACGACGCCGGCGGGCTGATGCGTCGATGTCGTCACGGCGTTCGGACAGGTGCCGTCCGGGTTGCGGGGTACGCTGCAGGGCCCCTGACTGCTGGCCTTCGGAGCTTGCAGCGTATTGAACAACATGCCAGAGGAGGCGGTGGTGTCGTTGGACGCGATCGTGTTGTTGATGATGTTCACCTTCAACGAGTCGTGGAGCGAGATTCCCGCGCCATCCCAGCCGGCGACGTTGTTGCTGATGATGTTGTTGGTGACGGTCACCGCGTACCAGTTGGCCGGGGTGGTAGGGAAGGTCAGCACATCCGTGCCGTTGGCCCCATTGAAGGCCAGGCCGCCGCCGCTGCCGCTTTCCGCGGCATTGCCCTGGATCAGGTTGGCGTTAATGACCAGCCCAGGACCCGCGCCGTCGCCCGGCCCGACCGGTGGGATGGTCAGGCAATCCGCGTCAGGCGCCGGGCACTCCGGATCGGCGTCCGGGGCGCCCATGACGAGGATGCCGCCGCCGTTGGTCGCGATGGTCGGATTGGCGCTCTGGTTGAACAGGATGCTGTTGTGCTCGATGGCGCCGTTGTAGCTGAACCCGATGTGACCGATGCCGCCGCCGTCACCGGTGCTCAGGTTGCCGCACACCCAGTTGTAGTTGAACTTGTAGAGATCCGAGCCGTTGCAGAAGCTGGCGCCGCCCGACCCCGCCGGTGTCGCCGAGAACAGCTCATCGCCCGTGGAGGAGTTCTTCGTGACCGCGTTGTGGTGCATGTTCACATTCACGTCGAAGCAGAACGGCAGCTGGGCGCCGGCCGCGTCCACATAGGCAATGCTCCGGCACGAACCCGGATCCGTGATGGTGCCCCCTCCCTGAGTGTACGCGGGCGGGAACTCACCCTGACCGACGTTGATGCCGCCCGACATCGTTCCGGCGTTGTTCGTGACCCGGTTGTTGGCGATCTGCAGGTTATGCCCCCAGCCGTGCACGAAGATGCCACCGCCGCCCTGCGAGCTGTTCTCGATGGTCAGTCCATCGATGCTCGAGGGGTTGCAGTAGAAGTTGCTCGGGAACGGATTCGTGCCCGGACTGTTGCAGCCGGCTCCGCCTGCAGCGCCAGGGGCGCCGCTCAGCAGGATGGTGCCCGGCGGGAACACGCCGGCGGTCGCCGCCGAACCGCCGAAGATATCGGTGGCGCCGGGCGGAATTCGCACGCCCTTCGCCAACACGGTGATGGCGGCCCCTTCCAGAGCGCCCATGAGGCTCGGCTCCTGCAACAGCTCCGCCAGATTGCCGTTCAGCCCGGCATTCCAGCCGATGACCGACTCCAGGGGAAGTCGATCGACCTGCGGATTCGGATTCGCGGCGGTCCGTGCCACGTAGTCACGCAGAGTGGTAGGCCCGGCCCCGAAGTTGGCCGACGTCCCGCACGAGTACGTCCCGGTCGGATCATAAGGATTGCTGCCACCGCTGCCGGTTGACTCTCCTCCATTGACGGCCACGCCGAACAGGCAGTTGACCTGGCGGCGCCAGACATCGATCTTGCCCGCCGGATGGGTATTGGCGTTGATGACGCTGGCTGCCGCCGCGACACCCTGCAGCCGCACCGGCTTCCACATCAGCAACAATGCCTCGTGGATCGCCGGCACCGCGGGAAGCGCGGCGGTCGCACGGGTCGCCGGGTCGATCATCAGCATGTCGCCGGGCCTGGCCGCGTCAATCGCAGCCTGGATGCTGGCAGTGGCCGCCACGTGAGTCGGCGCCTTGCCGCCGATCGTGATGGTCACCGTGTCGACCGACTGCTTGCCGTTCGCCGCAGTTATGACCAGTTGCAGGCACTGCGCGGGCGCGTTCGCCGCGGGGCCTCCATACTGGGTCTGTTGCTGGACGGGGCAGGTGACCGCAGCCGAGGGAGGCAACCCGGGCACCGCGGCCGTGATCACGAGGTCACCCCAGCTGCTCGTCAGCGGATGCGCCACGCCGTTGGCGTCCACCAGAGCCACCGTCCCTGCGGTGCTCCCGAATGAGTACTTCCGGGTCACGGTCTTCGCGTTGAAGGGCGCGGTCGTGGCCGCAGGCCCGGAATAGCCGTAGTTGTTCACCGGCACGGTACCCAGGGCATAGATGTGCAACGTGTGCGCGCTGCCGGGCGAACTGGCCCACGGCCCGATATTGCTGTCGACATCCACTTCGCTGATGGCGGGCGTGGCGTCCGGGTAATCGCAGTCCGGATTGTTGTATCCGGCGCCGGCGAAGGCCGAGGTCGGCACCACTGGGGTGTCCATGTACTGCGTCTGGCCCGGCATGAAGGGGATCTCGTAGCAGAACTGGCTGTAGGACGGGTTGTACAGCGGATCCGGGGTGGCGCCCGTACCCGGGTCGTTCATGCACGTGACCATCATCTGCGGCGCGTAGCCGGTGGGATTGGGCGGGTTGACCTCCCAGGTCGAGTAGGTCAGGCCGGTGTAGCTTCCCCACTGATCCGAATACACGCGCGAGATTTCGTTTCCGGCCCAGTCCTTGATCGCCACCGGCAGGTTCGCCGGGGAGAACTTCTCGCCGAAGGTGGGCGAGAACGGATCGAACTCGGAGGTGAAGTCATCGGTAATGATGCCGGTGAAGTGGGCCGCGGCGTGCGTCGAGGTGTAGATGTAGAACTTCGCCAGCACCGAGCCCTCGTCATCGAGCGTCACCAGCTTGCGGTCGCAGAGGTTGCGCTTGGTACCGGCGAACGGCGCCACTTCCGCCGACCCCGGGAACAGGCTGATGTAGTCGGGGACGATGCGCGAGGCGCCCACGCAGGGCCAGAAGACCTCCACGCTGCCGGTGTCACCTTCGTGGCGCGGCACCGCACCCAGATCCACGGTGGCATTCTGGGCGTTGGTCGGATTGCTGGTCGCACCCAGGGCCGCCTGGTCGGGCAGGATATAGATACTTCCCAGGGCTCCGAACTGCGTGGTCACCGGCGCGATATAGGTGTCACCGATGAGGATGTTCTTGTCCTCTTCCTTCACCAGTTCGTAGCCCGGGGGTACGACCACTTCGACCACGTACTGGCCGCGCGGCAGCATCGGCTCCGCGCTGTTGGTCGGGTTGTGTAGGCAGATCGTGCAGTTCGTACCCGCAAACGCTCCGCCGCTCGCCCTGACGCCGGTGCCGGTGCCGGTCGGCACCCCGGTGGTCGAATTTCGGCCGACGATGCTGGGGAACTGGTAGGCGCCGTCGTAGGGGACGGGCTGGACCTGATTCCAGTTGTGCATGCCGTCATAGCACTTGAACTGCGAGTTGTTCGGGATGGTGTGCGCCGGCGTGCCGCCGTTGTTGTACACGTCGAGGTACATCGGCTGATTGAACAGCGTGAAGAAGAACAGGTCGCCGGAGGCCGCCGTGGTCGGCGCCGGCAGCTGGCCGGGACAGCTCATGTAGGGCTTGCTCGTGCCCGGGTAGAAACCCTGGGCCCAGTCGTCCCAGCTGCTGGTCGTGGTCGTGTCGACCAGGGTCAGCGACTGGCTGCCATCGGCCGCGGTGCCAACCTGATACAGGTTGATGCTGACGCCCGGTACCTGCGGTGCCCAGCTGGTCTGCAGCAGCAGCTGCGGGTCATCGAACGGACGCGTCGAGGCGTAGATCACATGCCCGCTGATGCCGCCGTTCTCGGCAGGAACGGTGCCCTGTGCCGGCGCGAAGGGCGCCTTGCCGAACTCGATGAACGAGTTCTGCCCGGAGAAGCCCTGCCAGCCCTCGCTCCTGACCCACGGCGGGTCGATGCGGCCGGTCGACAGGACCGTCGAGCACGTCGTGGTGCCGTCCGTGTGGAACGTACAGACGCTGGGCGGATCACTGCTGCCCGGCATCGTTTTGCCGGTGCAATCCGCGCCGGCGCAATACACCGCGCCGGGAACGCGCAAGGCCGTCGGCACCGAGACCCTCTCGGCGGTGTTCGCCATGTTCGCGGCGATCGCGGAGTTGCCGCAGGGGATCGTCGTGGAGTCGCAGGTGCCGTCGGCCGGGCCGCCCGCGTCGTACACCACGTGAGTGCCGGTGTTCTTGTAGCGGGTCGAGGTGGTCTCGATCACGTACCAGCTGAACAGCGGAAATATCTCGTTGAAGCCGGCGTTGCCGGTCAGGTCCGTATTGTTGAAGTTCGAGAAGCTGCCGTCGCGGAAGCGGATGTTGGTCGGCACCAGCGTGAGTCCGGTCTCGTTGCCGTCCCGCACGCCGTTGTGGTTCGCATCGAAGAAGGTGCTGGTGTAGATGTTCGCCTGCCACTGGTTCATCGCGAGCTCACCCATGTTGCACGAATGCTGGGTGGATCCCGAGCCGGGGCAGACGTTGCCGGCGCCGGCCGCTCCGAGTCTGACGGGCGTCGACAGGCCGTCGACCAGCATGTCGTTCCACTGGTCAAACACGGTGATTCGCCAATCGCCATCCGGCAGCCCGGACAGCGTGAAGGTGCCGTCGACGTCGCACTTGGTGAACGCGAAATCCTCGCCGTCGGCGTCGCCGATGCTCACATAGCACTGGGTGAAGGCAAAGCTGTCGTTCGTGCCGCTGCCGTACAGCCGCTCATCGGGCGTGCGGCTCATGCGCTCGGTCGTGACCAGACCCGTCACTGAATTGCCGCAGGCGCCAGCGCTGACGTTCGGGTCAGTGTGAGCGCAGACGGCCGCCAGGCGTGACCTGATGATCGCCGGATTGGCGAAGCCGATGGACACGTGATAGCCAGCGGGTCCGTACTCCTGGAAGAAGCTCGGCTCGCCGACGCGCAGGAACGAGTCGTGGGCCTTCTGGCCGTCGAGCGTATTGGTCTGCAGCCACTCCTCGCCCCGCGCGATCCGGTCGGCACCCGCCGTGGCCACCACGCCGTACCGTCCCGGCATCAGGTTGGCGACGACCGCCTGGCCCGCCAGCGGGGACAGTGTATGGCCGTCCGATTCGACTCTCGGGCAGGTCACGATCGTGCCGGTGATCCCGGTCTGTGTCGGATCGCCGGTGCCGATGCGCGAGATCTTCGAAATCGGACACGCGTCGAGGTTCGTGGCCGGATCGATCGTTCCGGCCAGGCTGTTCGACAGCGGATAGTTGAACATGTCGTAGGTCATCTGTCCGGTCGGATCCCCGGTGCCGCCGGCATCGTCGAACAGGATGATGTTGAAGCCCCCGAGGCCCGCCTCGTTGGGCGCTATCACATCGACTCCACCCCCGCCATCGTGCTCACCGTTCAACGGGAAGTCGTCCTGGAACACGAACACCGAGAGTTTCGCGGGCGGGAAGGGCGTGGGTTGTGCCAGCACCCTCACGTCGTGGAAAGCGCAGGTGGTCGCAGGAGGCACGATCGTGCACCGCAGCGGAGCCCCGCCCATGCCGTGACCGACGTCGGCGCCCTCGAACGGATTGGGCGCATCGCCCGGCAGGACCGTGAGGTAGTAGCGCTTGGCCGGATCCAGATGCACCGTACCCGGTAACCGCGCCGTAAACCCGTTTCCTGACGCGTCAGGCCGGCACACGCCATTACCGCCGTCGCACACCGCGTTGATGTGCGTCCCGGTCGCGGGATCGAATATCGTCTGGCCCCCCTCGCACGACACCGGCCCGGTACAGCCGGTCGCGATCAACGGCATGTAGCTGGTGTGGAAGTTGGTGCCAAAGGTCGGGGGGACGCCCGTGCAGGTTGTCGCAGGGGGCACCGGCGTGCAGGTCGCAGTGGTGGTCGTCTTGGTCGGATCCACGTAGAAGGTTCGGTCCTCCTCGATGATCCACCGGTAATCCGAAATCACGGTCGTCTTGTTCGTGCCGTCCACGACGGTCACGTGAAGCCCCGTGGCCGCCGGGAAGACCAGGGTCACGGTGGCGGTACCGCTGCTCACCACGCCCTGGGAGTTCTGTGCCCGGTAGTTGAAGCTGTAGGTTCCCGCGCCGCCGACGGAGGCGTGGAATCCCCCGTTCGCGTCCACGGACAGCGCCAGACCCGCTCCTGGCGCCACACTTGCAGCGTTCACCGTCAGCGGATAGCCGCCGCCGTCCCTATCGAACGCCAGGATCCCGGGAGGCTGGATGTTAAGGAACGTCCCGTTCGCGGTGTACGTGGTGCCGGTCATCACGATGCCGGTGTTCGCCTCGAGAGGCGCTGCGTTGAGGCTCACTGTCGTGCAGGCCGCACCCGCGGTGGCTCCGTTGCCGCAATAACTGAAGCTGGTCGGCGTCCCGCCGGTGTAGGTGAACGTCCCATCGGCATTCAGCGTCAGTCCTGCCGGGGCCGTACCCGATATCTGCACCCCGTAGATACCGATGTCGTTCGCGATCACGCCCCTGGCCGGATCCGACACGACGAGGGTCTGACCGGTCAGCACGGAGGGATAGGTATCCGGAGTGGCTGTAGCAGTCGCCGCAGCTACGGGGGCGCCGAGACCGTTCACGCTGATGTACGCCAGCATCCCGCCGTCGCGCCCGGTCGCATTGCTCGACAGGCTCAGCTCGCGATCGAAGATCGGCAGCGCCGTCGTGCGGGCCGGAGTGTTCGCCGCGTTGATCATCACGTCATTGGTCTTGCCCGCGGCCATGAACACTTCGCTCTGCACGCGCGGCACGCCCGGCAGCACGTTGCCGTCTTCGGCGATCAGCGCGAAGCCCGGGGCGGCGGCGCCGGTCTGCGCTCCGACAATCGCAGGCACGTGCATGCGCAGGCCCGCATTGACCAGGCGCACCAGCACCGTGCCGGTGGTCACTGTGGCCGGCGTCGTCACGAACAGCGAGTTCACCGGGGTGGTCTTGTCGAAGGCCTGGCCGTTGATCATGTAATACAGCGGCGTGTAGTCGACCGCCGGCGGATAGCAGGTCCCGTAAGTCGGATTCGCGCTTCCGTCCGCATTCACCGGATTGCCGCAGCCGCCGTACAGGCCCGACCACACGTTGGTCTCGGCAAATCCCGTCGTCAGGACCGCTAAGTTGACCGCATTGTTCTGGACCGGATCGATTTCACTGAACAGCAGCGCAATGTCGGCGTTGTACGTGACAGCCGCGGTCGTGCCGACGGCCGGATAGGCGGTTCCCGCCGTGGCGCCGGCCGGCGCGGTCGTGACCACCAGGATGCCGTACAGACCCATCGGACCCTGGATGGAGGGGTGCGTTCCGGACTCGATCAGGTAGGTGCCCGGCTTCAGCGCAGGCCGCCCAACGCCACAGACTCCCCAGCACAAACTGGCCGGCGTGCCCACCACCACTTCGGTGGAGAACGACTGCACGCGCGGCCCTTGTACGGGCGGGGTCCCGGCTCCGGTCAGCGGGTCGCCCGGCGCGTCGCCGGCGATCGGCCAGGTGAGGGGCTGGGCGGCGGTGTGATCCGGGCTCGGGGTGATCGTCGCCGTGTTGCCGAGTCCGCCACCCTGCTGGCCGACGATCACCAGCGAGGTCGGTATAGTGTTCGGCCCAAATGAAAGATTGTTCGTCAGGTTGATCTGCAGATCCTGGCCGCTGGGAACCGTGATCACGACTGGAGACCAGATTGTCGTGCTGGTTGTGTTTGGTGTAGTGGTGTTCGCCGCCGCGTTCAGCGCCGAACACGTGGGGGAGCCGGTCGTCAGGGCAGTGCCCGCCACCCCCGCGCAGCTGTAGCCCCACATGGGTACGGGCGTACCGCCTGGGGCTGCCGTAGCCGGCCCCGCGGCAAGGTTGACCTGCTGCTGGGCGAAGGTCGCGCCGCTCGCCAGCAGCAGAATAGAGGCTGCGAGTCCCGCGTGCATCAGGACCGACTTGTGATTTTTGGAGCGCATTGCGGTATTCCTCGCTTTAGTTCGATTCGTCGATGACGAATTCGCGCGAATCGACCAACATCATCATCAACATGCCGCCCGGAAAGATATTGTTTGTGGTGATCTCCCGTTCGTTATGGGAGTGCCACATGAAGGCGAAGCCCGCTTCCGATCCGGGCGGGTTCGCGATCGTGCCCGAGGGCGGCGTGGACCCGGTCGGACCCGTGGCGCGCACCGTCGCATTCGGGCCGAGATACGGGCTGCCGCCGTACCAGGGGCCGTTCGCAAACAGGTTTGCATCGGGCAGGCTCACCGGACCACCGCCCGGGACGTCGCCAAACGGCGCCGCCTGCATCGGCTTGTTGTGGTCCTGGCACCACTCGTAATAGTTGACCGCTGTCAGATTGCCGGTGTTGTAGCCGTTGAGATCCGGAGTGCAGGCGAGCCTGGCGAGCGGGTCTGACGAGCCCGGACGGTGACCGTAGGCGTCCCAGTTCAGGCCCTTGCCGGTCCAGTAGAAGATCCCGTCCATCGCCAGGCCGGGCGTGGTCGTGGTGGTGAACAGCAGCGGCCCGGCCAGTTGGGTCGCAGCGGTGCCGCTGCTGCCGGCGACGATCAGGTTCCCATCGCGCGCCAGGATGCGCACGTGATTGCCGTGCTCGTGGAAGGGATGCTGCCACCGCCCCTGGCCGATGATCCGCAGCAGCACCAGCTCGCCCGGGTGCATGTGCGGATTGCCGTTGTAGGGCTGGTGCGGGTACTGGGCCGCATAGTTGGTGTCCATGTCATCCGGCATCGAGCGGCCGTTGATCATGAAGTAAGCCGGGCGGTAAGGCTCGGTCGGCACGTTCAGGCTGCACCCGGCCGCGCCGGCCGTGCAGCCGCTCTTGGCCGTGACCTGCGCCAGTGCCTGCGTGTGGATATTCAGATCCATCTCCGAGAACTGGAACAGGTATTCGCGGTCGTAGCAGCTCTGCGTCACGTGGTAAGCGGCCCCGGTCGGTGAAAGACGGAAATTACTTTCCCCGCCGCTCACCAGCGCAGTGCCGCCGGCGTTGAGTCCGGCCGCGGTGTTGTGGGTCGGGCAGCTGCCATTGGTCGGCGCGCCGTTGGGCAGCACGATGATCGCGCCGTACAGGCCCATCTCGACCTGCAGGTCGCCTTGTGTGCCACTGTAATACGCGCGCGTGCCGGGCGAGCCGGCAATGAACGTATACGTGACGGTACCGCCGGGCGCAGCTTCCTGCGTCAGCAGGCCGGCCACGCCGCCGGAGCTCGCCACGTTGAAGCCCGGAAACAGAATCGACGTGTTGCCGGCGGAGGCCGGCAGACCGTTGGTCAGCGTCACGCTCACCGACTGCCCTTCGGTCACAACCAGTGTTGGTCCCGGAACCTGCATGGTGTGGCAGAACGGTGCGACGCTCGTGGCCGGCACGAAGCGCGAGCTGGCCGGGGGCGTGGTGCACCCGTAACCCCAGGAGTACAGGGCCTGCCCGTCCGGCTGGCTGATGGGGGCCGCTTGCGCGATCAGTGCGAACGCGGGCCCGGTGATTCCGGGGGCCGCGGCGTGCGCCGCAGCCGCCAGCACCAGGGCCGCTGCCGCCAGGGGGAGCAGTCGCTTCATCGAAGTCACCTTTTTTGTGATCAGTGCGCTCATTGCCGTTCCCCTAGTTGACGTGGACTTCGGTCATCAGGCCGCCGAAGTTCTCCGCGTCGTTCGACAGGTGATCCAGATTGGGCGTGTAGAGGTAATAGGTGCCGGTCGCCATCGGCGTCGTGCACGCGGAGGACGGGTCTGCGGGCGTAGCACGAACCGTGCACGTATCCAGGATCACGTCCAGTGATTCCCCGCCAGCGAGGGTGATCGAGTTGGTGGTGTAGTACAGGTTGTTACCAGCCTGGTCGCGCAGCAGCTTGGCGTTGTAGCCGATCACCTGCATCGGAATCCCCAGCGAGGCCAGTGTCTGGTACTCGGACGTATCGAGGTCCGAGATCCTGAGCAGTGCTCTCTGCCCGGCCGCGACGTTGATGATCGCCGGCAGGGGCTGCGAGAAATGATTCACGCCATCGGCCGTTTGCGTCTGCAACGGTCCGGCGGACACCGTGTCCGGATAGCTGCGGCCGTTCAGCAGGAAGAACTTGTCCTTCATGTCGGCAAATCCTTCCGGGTTGAAGGTCATGCCGACGAAGTGGAAGTTGGGATCGAAGCCGTGAATCTGGATCGGATAGTCGACGTTGTAGAAGGTCGAACCGTCGCCGTCGTTGTAGGCATATCGGCCGGTCGCTGCGCGATTCACGGCATTGGCAGTAGCCGGCAGCGGATTGCTGCACAGGATGTCGTTGGCCGAAACGCAGGCCGTGCGCAAATCCAGGTCCTGCTGCTGGCGCGCGGCATACAAGCCACCGCCCGCCGGAACCCGATCCTGGCGCGGCCGCACGTACAGCTGCCCGACCATGCCCATCTGCAGGTGCTCGGGCGGGGTGATGTGGCAGTGCCAGAAGTAGGTCCCCGCATCGGGCGACAGGTAGTAGTAGGTGAAGCTCGCGCCAATGTTGATCGCGACCGAGGCGTCCGGCACGCCGTCGTAGAACGCCGAGGCGTTCGGGTAGCCGTGGAAGTGGACGGTGTGCTGCTCGAACAGGTCGGGCCGCATGATCATGCCGACGTTGGTCAGCGTCAGGAAGAACTCGTCATCCTCGTTGATCGCCATGAGCGGCGCCGGGATGTTGCCGTTCATCACGCCCACATCCATGATCTGGCGCGGATCCACGTGACCGTCGAGCGCGCGTGGAAAGGACGCGGTTACATCCGACGATTCGTTCACCGCGGCGAGCCCGCTGGCCGGTGCGGTGTAATTGAAGGCGTAATTCGGCGGGAAGAAGGGGTTGGCGACGTTGATCGCTGTCACCGCAAAGGTTCCCTGGTAGCCGGCCGGCAGGTCGGTACCCCCCGCAATGATGACTTGCCTGCCCACCTGCAGGTTCAGATCCAGCGGCGTGTAGCCGACCACTGTCACGGTGGTCCCCGTCTCGCTGATGTTGAGAACGTTGACCGAATTGGTAACCTCGTAGTCCAGTCCCACCGCGCCGTTGTAGACACCGTTGAGCTGACTGAACTGGCTCGCAGTGAGCGGCACCGTGGCAGCGCCGATGCTGGTGGCCGGATCGCCCGGCACCAGGTAGTGGCTGGTCGACACCGGAAATGGGGCATTGAAGACGCTCGGGAATTCAGTACCGGGCAGGCCTTTCGCGATGTCCCCGAGACCGGACAACGGCCCGAACGAGAACAGGTACGTCTGCGTGCCGTCGCCCATGGTCGCGTAGCCATCGCCGCCGGAGATCTGCTGGCACTTGATCGCGCCATTTACATGCGCCGGGGTCGTGCCATATCCGTTCGTGCCGGTGTACGTCGGACCGACGTAGGCAGGGTCCGAATTGTTGTTGGCCGGCAGCGGGTGCGTGACGGTGCTGGTTGGACACTGCACGCGAAACGACTGAGGCATCGCCGGTAGCGCGAACGTGCTCAGCAAGCCCAATGCAATCCAACCGCGTGTATTAAACATAACGCCTCCAACCGAATCCGCCACCAGGCGGAGCGCGGTGAACACCCATGAGTGACTGTGAGGGGCGTGTGCCGCCCGCTTTGAATTCAATGTGCAGGTTGTACAAAGTTTCGACTCGTGCCAGCGCTGTGGTCAGCGCTTCGCTTCGGACGGCTCGCAACTGCCGGCGCCCCGCGGCGCCGCTGCGCTAGACCTGTAGCGCGTGGTTGTTGTACTTAACGTGGCGGTTGGCGGCGATGGCACAACGCCGAAGCACCACACGGGTCAATTCAGTAGCGGCAGTGGGGTTAGTGGGTAGGCCTCGGGGCGCCGCGGACTTGACTTAGGCAGGCGAAAATGTGTAGCCGGCTCCGGCAGATGTGAGCGCGCGGGGTGAAGGCGGCGGCTTAGCCGCTCGCCGCGCTTTCCTGGACAAGACCCTCGCGCACGGCAAAGCGCGTCAGCGCCGCGGTGCTGCTGAGTTGCAGCGCAATGCGCAGCCGCTCGCGCTGCTTGTGGACCGCCTTCATGCTCACGCCCAGCATCTGGGCGATCTCGCGCGTGCTGTACCCGAGCGCCACCGAGCGCAGCACCTGGCGCTGGCGTTCGGTGAGATACGTGACCTGGGTGCTCGAGCTGCCCTCACCGACCCGCGCGCCCGCGCGGGCCGCAGGGACATCGCAGCAATACCAGCGCCCCGCGGCAACCTCGCGGAGCGCGCTCGACAGCTCGGCGCGGCCCTGGTCCTTGAGGACATAGCCCAGGGCACCGGCTCTCCTGGCTGTCGCCGCCGCACCGCGCGCCCGCTGTGCCGTGAGCACAAGAATCGCAACCGTGGGAAAACGCGTGCGCAGCTGCTCGATGAACTGCAGGCCGCTGCCGTCCGGCAGGTGCAGATCGGTCAACACCAAATCCGCTTGCAGTGGGCCGATCAGCTCCAGCGCCTCCCCTGCCCGCCCGGCCTCGCCGACGACCGCGAAATCCTTCTCGGCCGCCAGGAGGATTCGCAGCGCCTGCCGGAAGATACAGTGCCCGTCAACGAGGACTACGCGGAACGCACGGTGTCCCTCCGCAGCGGGCGTGCCGGTGCTGGGCAAAGTGGTGAGAGTCATGAGGCCACCACGGCGCTGTGCGCTGTGTTGTTCTGCAACACAGCTTAGGTGCGCGGGTCTGAGGCGAAATCAGGGTGAACCCGTACGTGTCTTGCCCGGAGGCAGCCTTGCGCGCCGGGCGGCATCGGTCCGCTGGCGCGAGGCGTGAAACGTGTGAACGGGTTTGCGGTCTAGCCGGCCGCGAGATGCACGCGAATCAGCTCCGCGAGCGAGTCGCACTCGAGCTTTCCCATGATGCGCGCCTTGTGGACCTCGACGGTCCGCGGGCTGATGCCGAGCTGCGTGGCGATCTCGCGATTCTGATGGCCGGCGGCGATCAGCGTGAGTATTTCACGCTCGCGTCCGGTCAGGCGCTCGATACGTGCGTCGGCGGTGGAACGCGCCGTCACCGCTGCGCGCCGCTCGCGGTCGGCACGCAGTGCGTTGCGCAATACATCGACCAGCATGGCGTCGTCGATCGGCTTCTCGAGGAAGTCGAATGCACCATTCTTGAGGGCGGCGCGCGCAGTGGCGACATCGCCATGTGCGGTGAGCACCACGACCGGCACGTCGACCTGGCGCTCACGCAGCACCGCCTGCAGCTCGAGCCCCGTCATACCGGGCATTCGCAGATCCGTCAGCACGCAGCCGGACCAGTCGGGCCGGTAGGTCTCAATGAACGATTCGGCGTTAGCGAATGGCTGCGTGCGCACGCCCTTAAGCGACAGCAGCAGCGTGAGCGAGTCGCGTACCCCCGGATCATCGTCGATCAGAAAGACAGTGCCGTCCTCATTCGTCATGGGTTCTTCGCACGCATTATATGGTCGTCTGCGGGGTTACCCGGGTTGCAAGTCGGATAACGAAACGCGCGCCGCCAAGGCGGCTGGGCTCGCTCCACAGGTCGCCCCCCTGATGGCGCAGGAAGCCGCGACTTAAGGAAAGGCCTAATCCCATACCGCTGATTTTGCTGGTGACGAAGGGCTCGAACAAGCGTTCGGTGAGATTCGCCGCAATCCCGGGTCCCGAATCATCGATACCAATCAGCACATCCGCACCCCGCACCTCCGCCGTA
>Ga0137359_10001874_pt1 | contig 16812 bp, 16 predicted proteins | sample Mad1_40_16metaG_FD_108281 | JGI IMG/M metagenome (GOLD analysis project Ga0137359, IMG submission 108281) | Vadose zone soil microbial communities from Angelo Coast Range Reserve, California, USA - Mad1_40_16 metaG | ecosystem: Environmental > Terrestrial > Soil > Vadose zone | place: USA... | reverse complement strand
CCCTTGCCATCTTTCAAGCCGCCCTGCCAAACCGCGGATGCTTTGCGCTGCATGATTTCTCTCCTTTTGGTTCTTTCGTTCCCTTTGAATTAACAGAAGTTCGATTCTTGGGCCTAGTGGAAGGGTATATTCAGAGAATGGGCTTGTCGAGAAGGTCTTGCAACTCAGAATGAGTTCGGTCCTGCAAGAAGCGGCACACCGGCCCTGGCCATTGCCAGCGGGAACATGGGTGATGGCGCAGAGCTGGCACGACTTGCTCTTTGCACATTGGCCCGTCAACGCCGCAACGATGCGGCCGCTTCTTCCTTCGCAGTTGCAAATCGACACGTTTGAGGGGCAGGCCTGGCTCGCGGTCGTTCCGTTTCGTATGACTGGTGTCCGGTTGCGCGGAACGCCCCCGCTTCCATGGCTGTCGGCGTTTCCTGAATTGAATGTCCGTACCTATGTGACGTTTGGCGGCAAGCCTGGAGTGTGGTTTTTCAGTCTGGATGCGAGTAACTCAATGGCCGTGGCCATCGCGCGGGCGTGGTTTCACTTGCCGTACTTTCGAGCACGAATGGGCTGCGCAGAACGGGACGGCTGGATTCATTACCAGAGCGAGAGGACGCATCGCGGAGCGCCGATCGCAGTGCTCGAAGGCCGGTATCGCCCCGTTAGCGAAGTTCTTCGCCCGCAGCACGGGACGCTGGAGCATTATTTGACCGAGCGTTATTGCTTGTACACGACCGATGGGCGCGGCCGGCTCATTCGCGGGGAGATTCATCATTCGCCGTGGCCCCTGCAGCGCGCTGAAGTGGAATTTGCGTGTAACTCGATGACGGCTTCATTGGGGGTCGCCTTGACTTCGCGGCCGCTCCTGCATTTTGCGCGAAGGCAGGACGTTCTCGTATGGCACCCAGCCAAAATAGGCTAACCGGACCGGCAAACTCCTACCACTTGTGAAAGATAAAGAATGCGGCGATGACAATGAAAGCGAAGCCGACGCCGTAATTCCATTTGAATTTGTCGCCGAGATAAAATACGGAAAAGACCGGAAAAACCGAGAGAGTAATAATCTCTTGAATGGTCTTCAGTTTCGCGGCGCTGAACTGATAGGAGCCGATGCGATTCGCGGGCACCTGGAAACAGTATTCGAAGAACGCTATCCCCCAGCTGATCATGATCACTTTCCAGAGAGCTTCACTGCGAAATTTCAGGTGGCCATACCACGCAAAGGTCATGAAGATGTTCGAGATGGTGAGCAGTAGAATTGTTCGCATCGAGATAGGATCTCCTAAGCACTACGCTGTGAAGCAGACCGTAATACAGACTTGAGACGGGGAAACATTCAACGAAGTTGCAGTGTCGTCAAGGACTTAGTGCAGATTCCGCACAACTGTACCTCCGTCCTCTTTCGCGCGCTTGACCATCTCCGCTAGTCTCGGGGAATACGCGTGACTATTGCTTGCTGCTCGCGGAGTTTGACAAGAACTTTCGCAAGATGGAGGGGACGAGTGCGCGCAAGATCCTGCAAATTCTTCACAGTCTTTCTCGGTTGGGCGCTTTTTCTCCCGGCCGCACGTCGCGGCCAGGAAAAAATCCTGCTCGTCGAGACCGGCTCGAGCATGCCAGAACCGCTCTATAAGAATTGGATCGACGAATTCCACCGACAGCAGCCGTCCACCGACATTCGCTATATGGCCACGGGAACGGCGGAGAGCGCCCGGAACATTCTTGCAGGTTCAGGTGACTTCGGCGGCGGGGATGCGCCGATTCCGGAGGCTCTGCTGCGCACGGCAGGCCGCCCGATTCTTGAACTGCCAGCTGTCTTGATCGGTATTGTGATCATCTACGAGTTGCCGGACGTGAAGGGCGAACTCAAGCTCACGGGACCGGTGCTTGCTAACATTTTTCTGGGGAAAATCAAATCGTGGAACGACCCGGTGATTGCAAAGCTCAATCCAGACATGAAACTGCCGGAGCTTCCCATTCAAGTTCTGCACCGCAATGAGGGCAAAGGATCCAACTACATTCTTTCCGATTATCTGGCCAAAGTGAGTCCGGAATTTCTTGCCACGGCGGGGCGCAGCGAATCGCCGAAATGGCCCCTGGGTCAAGGCTTCCAGCGTTCTCAGGATCTGGTGGCCAAGTTGCATGGCACGCCCGGCGCGATCGGCTACACGGAATTGAACCTCGCCGCTGGTTCGGCCGTCCGCATCGCCAGTATCAGGAATGCGGCTGGTGAGTTCGTCAAACCTTCGGCAAAGTCGATTGCGGCAGCCGCTACCGCCAGCGGCAACAAAATGAATAATGATTTCCGCGTTTCCCTGACGAATGCGCCCGGCAAAGAAAGCTACCCCATCAGCAGTTTCACGTGGTTTTACGTTCCCGCGATCGCCAAGGAACCCGGCCGGGGCAGCACGGTGGCTGGCTACTTAAAGTGGGTCTACACCAGCGGGCAGAAAATCGCACAGGAAAAGGGTTACGCGATTTTGCCGCCTGAAGTTTTGGCAAAAGTGGCACAGAGAGCCGCGACAATCCGGTGAACTCAGTTCCTAGAGCAAGGCACTGAACTCGCTCGGTGATATTCCGGCTTGGCGAAGGATTGAGCGTAGAGTGCCCGTGTCGAGTTCTGAATGATCTGGCACGACCACCTGTGCGAACGGAACATCTCGTCGAAGAATGATCTGGCTCCCATGCTGCCGTTTGAGTTGAAAGCCTAGTTTGAGAAGTGCGGAAACGCAGTCGCGCCCCGAGATTCGAGGCAGCTTGGTCATACAGCGACGAGAACAGCGTCAAAATTATCAGGGGGAACTGCGAGTCCATCTTCCTTCAACACGAGGATATAACCTTCAATGGCTTCGCGAATGTTTTGAATAGCTTCTTCCTTTGTTTTCCCCTGGCTGACGCATCCGGGCAGGCTTGGACATTCCGCGACCCAATAGCCAATCTCACCGGGATAGAGGATTGCCTGTCGCATCGAAGTACCTCTCGGGAAAGTCTACCACGGGCTTCACATGTTGAGTGTAAGGGAGACGAGATCAGTGCGTGGGGGCGGCGGAAAGGGCGGCAGCTTCGAGCGGTCCACGGGATGATAAAGCGTATCGCGCTCGACGGGCACGCGGCCGGCGGCGCGAATCAAGCGTTCCAGTTCATTGCGCGGAGTGAACTCGGACGTTTTTGCGCCGGCGTCGTGATAAATCTTTTCTTCGACAACCGTGCCATCCAAGTCGTTTGCACCGAAGCGCAACGCAATCTGCGCGATGCTCGGCGAAAGCATGATCCAGTACGCCTTGATGTGCTCGAAGTTGTCGAGCAGCAGCCGCGACACGGCAATGTTGCAAAGGTCGGCGTAACCTGTAGGTTTGGGGATGTGCGAGAGCGCAGTGTTGTCCGGATGAAACGCCAGCGGGATAAACGCAACGAAGCCATGCGTCTCGTCCTGCAATTCGCGCAGCTTGACGAGGTGATCCACGCGCTCTTCTTCCGTTTCCACGTGCCCGTAAAGCATGGTGGCGTTCGAGCGCAAGCCGACCTCATGGGCCTGGCGCGCGATGTTCAGCCACATCTGCCCGCTGACTTTGTGGTCGCAGATAATCCTGCGTACCCGTGGATGAAAAATTTCCGCTCCCCCGCCGGGCAGCGAATCGACGCCGGCTTCTTTCAGCTTTAAGAGCGTCTCTTTGGTCGAGAGCTTGGCGATGCGCGCGAAGTAGCCCACCTCGACCATGGTGAACGCCTTCAAGTGCACGCCCGGGCAGCGCTGCTTCAGCCCGCGAATCATCTCCAGAAAATAGTCGAACGGCAAATCCGGGTGCAGCCCGCCAACAATGTGAAACTCCAGCGCGCCTTCGCGCGCGCCTTGTTCCGCGCGGGCGTAAATTTCTTCCAACGAAAAATTGTAAGCGCCCTGCGCATTGGGGTCGCGGCCAAAGGCGCAGAGCTTACAATGCGCGACGCAAATGTTGGTCGGATTGATGTGCCTGTTGACATTGAAATACGTGATGTTGCCGTGCTTTTTCTCGCGGACGTGATTCGCGAGCCAGCCGACCGCTAGCAAATCCGGCGAACGGTACAGCGTGATGCCGTCGTCAAACGCAAGCCGTTCGCCTGCGAGAACTTTCTCCGCTATCGGCTTCAACCGTTGATCGGTAATCGTCAGTTCGCTCATTATGAATCCGTCGAAAGTTTCAAACGCGCCAAACCGCCGCTGCGACGCCCCAGAACAGCAGGAACAACATACTAATATAGCCGTTCACGGTGAAAAACGCAGCGTCCAGCTTGCTGAGATCATCTGCTTTGACAAGAGAATGTTCATAGCCCAGTAGCGAGGCGACAACCGCGATTCCTGCCCACGCCGGCCACGGCAGGCCGAAGCTCAGCGCCAGCCATCCGAGCAGCGCGATCACTCCGACATGCATTGCTCGCGCGATCAGCAACGCTTTGGCAATCCCGAATTTCTTGGGCACGGAGAAGAGTCCCGCGCGCTGATCGTACTCAATGTCCTGACACGCGTAGAGCACGTCAAACCCGCCAACCCACAGCGTGACCGCGGCGCAAAGGATCAGCATGCGTGGATCGAGATCGCCCGTGATGGCGATCCACGCCGCGGCCGGCGAGATGCCCAGCGCAAATCCGAGAAATAGATGCGACCAGTTCGTGAAGCGCTTCGTGAAGGAGTAGAAAAATAGAATGGCGATGGCCAGCGGGGCCAGTTTCAGAGCGAGAGGATTCAATTGCCAGGCCGCGACAAAAAACACCGCCACAGCACCATCCGTGAAAAGCCACGCAAATTGCAGCGTGAGCGCGCCTGTCGGCAGCGCGCGCTGCTGCGTTCGCGGATTCTCGCGGTCATAGCGCAGATCGGCGATGCGGTTCATGGTCATTGCCGCGGAGCGCGCCGCCACCATCGCGACAATGATCCACACAATTTGCCGCGGCGAAGGCCAGCCCCTTGGAGGTTGATGCGTTGCGCGCGCAGCCAGCAGAGCGCCGGTCAGGGCGAACGGCAAGGCAAATACGGAATGCTCGAACTTGATCATTTCGAGCACGGTTTTGATGCGGCTGCCCATTTCTGATTCGCGAGCTGCGTCACGCCTCCGCTTTTTTCGACGCCGGCGTGCCCGTCCAGCGATACATCTTTTCCTGCGGCAGCCCCATCTGCGCCAGTACCCGGCATACGTATTGCGTCACCAGATCGTCGATCGTTTTCGGATGGTGATAAAACGCGGGAACCGCGGGCATGATGACCGCGCCTGCCTGCTGCGCCCGCAGCATATTTTCAAGATGAATGCGACTGACCGGCGTGTCGCGCAGGCAAAGAACCAGCTTGCGCCCTTCCTTCAGCATCACGTCTGCCGCTCGCGACACAAGATCGTCACTGATGCCATGGGCAATCGCCCCTAGCGCCCCCATCGAGCAGGGAATGACCACCATGGCATCCACCGCGTAGCTCCCGGAAGCAATCGAAGCGCCCACATCTTTGTTGGGTAAGACATCGACTTTGGCGACCGGATGGCCAAGAATGCGACTCGGGAGTTGTTTCATGTCGCCGGAAGTAACGCCAAGCTCTTCCGCAAGGAGCCGCTGGCCGGCTTCCGAGACGACCAGATGAACGCGGGCGACGCGCGGATCCTCTTCGAGTAACACCAGCGTCTTTTGCGCGAGAATCGTTCCGCTTGCGCCGGTCACACCCACGGTGACAATCTGTTTTTGTGCGTCAGCCATGTTTTCTGCGCGGATACAATCAGTCTCGCAGCGGCCGAATGGCAAGTCAAGCAAAGGCAATCATGCTCTGCGATGATAGAATTCGCGACGGCCGGAGAATATGAATCAATCTGAACTGCTGAAAATTCTGGAATCCGTGAAAGCGGGCGAGCTCGCTCCGGACAAAGCCATCGAGCGCTTGAAGCATTTGCCGTTTGAAGATCTCGGCTTTGCCAAAGTGGATCATCACCGCGCGCTCCGCCAGGGTTTTGCCGAAGTTGTTTTGGGAAAGGGAAAAACGCCGCAGCAGGTCGCGGAAATTGTGCGCGCCATGCTGCGCAAGAAAGACTCACGGCACAACATCCTTGTGACTCGCGCTGACGAAAAGATTTTTGCAGCCGTGAAGCGCGCCGGCGGAAAAGACGCGCGTAACGCGAAGTTTTACGAGTTGTCCGGTGTGATTACCATCGAGCGGAGCACGGAAATTACCGGCAAAGGATCAATCCTGGTAGTCTCCGCCGGGACAAGTGACATCCCCGTGGCAGAAGAAGCGCTCCTGACGGCGCGCATGATGGGCAACCGTGCGGAACCCCTGTACGACGTCGGCGTGGCTGGCATTCATCGCTTGCTTGAGCACCGCGAGAGCAAGCTGGCTCATGCGCGCGTGATCATCTGTGTTGCCGGAATGGAAGGCGCGCTTCCGAGCGTCGTCGGTGGGCTCGTTGCGGTGCCGGTGATCGCCGTTCCCACCAGCGTCGGCTACGGCGCCAGCTTCGGCGGTGTCGCTGCGCTGCTCGGCATGCTCAATTCCTGCGCCTCCAACGTCACCGTCGTCAATATCGATAACGGTTTCGGCGCCGCCTGCGTCGCCTCCTGCATCAATCGTCTATAGGTCCGTCCCGTGACCTCTGCGCTCTTTGTGAACTCTGCGTTATTCCGCTTCTGATTCCGGCTTGAGCAGAACTTTCATGACGCCGGATTGCTGTGCAAAGCGAATAGCCGCAGGCGCTTCCGCCAGCGGGAGAGTCCGCGTGAGGAGCGGTGTGGGGTCAAACTTGTCGGAGCGCAACAGCGCGATGGCCTTGGCAAAAGGTCCGCAGCGCGAGCCGACGACAGTAATTTCCTTCACAATGATCGGCCACGTTTCGACAGGTGTGGCGCCATAAAACGTGGATTTCAGAACCAGATTGCCACGCGGCTCAGTCATGTGCTGTGCCAGTGCCAGTCCGCTTGGCGAACCAGTAGCTTCGACAACCAGCCGAAAGTTTTCCTTAATTCGCTTCAGATCGGACGCATCGCCCCGCACTTTCTTTGTTTGAATTTCAGCGCGGCGGGCGATGGCCAGTTTTTTCTCGTGCTTTCCATACATCACCACGTGCGGAATGGCGGTCCGTAACACGCGTGCGATCAACTGCGCCAGCTTTCCATCACCCAGCACGGCCGCTTCGCGAAACCTCCTTACATCCACCTGCTCGAGAATTTCGCAAGCCGCCGCGAGCGGCTCGACGAAGACGGCCTGCTCATCCGTGACGTTTTTCGGAACGACGTGCAGGTTTTCCAGCGGCAAAGCCAAATATTCCGCAAACGCGCCGCCGTGTTCGACAATGCCCAGAACAGTGCGCCGGGCGCAGTGTGTTTTCAATCCGCGGCGGCAGAAATCGCAGACCGGTTGGAATCCATACGCGGAACAGGAAACGTTAATTTCTCCGCAGACCCGCCGGCCCAGCCATTTTTTCTTTGGGGCCTCCGAAACACCGTAGACATCCACGACCTCGCCAACAAATTCATGTCCGGGCGTCCCCCGAAATCCGTGATAACCACGCAGAATTTCGACGTCCGTGTTGCAGATGCCCGCAAGCCGCACACGCACCAACGCCCATCCAGGCCGGAGTTTTGGCAGTGGACTCGATGTCGCCTTCAGTTTTCCATTATTAACACGGAAGGAGAGCACGGCTGCATTGTACCGCCTGCCGGACTTTTCGCGGAGCGCCCGAGTGAACAGAAGAGTTTCTTTTTTTCAACAGCGGCACAGGCTCGAGATCTACTCGTATCGCAGCGCCACGATTGGATCGACGCGCATGGCGCGGCGTGCGGGAATGTAGGAGGCTGCCAGCGCGACCGCGACCAGCAACGCCGCCACACCTAGAAATGTCGCTGGGTCGTACACACCGATGCCAAAGAGCAAGCTCGTCAGGAAACGCGCCACAACGAACGCTCCCGCCAGTCCAAGTGCGACCCCGATCAGCGTCAATTTTAACGTCTGTCCCAGAATCATGCGGCGCACGGAGGTCAATTGCGCTCCCAGCGCCATGCGCACTCCAATTTCCTGGGTGCGCTGGCCCACCGTGTAGCTCATCACTCCATAAATCCCAATGGCCGCGAGCAGCAGCGCCAATCCGGCAAAAATGGCCACTAGCACCGATGAAAACCGCCGCGGCGAAACGGAACCCGAAATCAGATGATCCATGGTCATCACGTTGGTCACCGGCAAGTTCGAATCGAACTTGTGCACCACCTCCGTGACGCCGACCGCAATACTCAGCGGATCGGAAGCGGTGCGAACGATGAAATAGGGCGTCCAACCTCCCACAAAATAAACATCGTACGTGGGCTCATGGTCGAGTCCGTACTGGTGCACATTCCCGGCGATGCCGATGATCGTATTCCAGCAGGGCTTCGGGTCCAGCGAACACAAATTGATGCGTATTCCGAGCGCGTTCCCTTGCGGCCAGAAGCGCCGCGCCATCGTTTCGTTGATCACCGAGTTCTGCTGTTTGAAATCGCCCTCGTCAAAAAAACGGCCTGCACGTAGCGGAATTCCGACCGATGAAAAATAGCCGAGACTCACGGTGCGAAACTCGGCGATGGGACGTCCCCCGGTGTCGGGGATCGGCTGTCCCTCGATGATGAAGCGCGTGGCCTGTCGCAACTCTGTACCCAGTGGCAGATCGTCAATCCCGCCGACTTCCTTGACGCCCGGAAGTGTCCGGATTCGGGCGGCGATTTCTTCGAATTGCCGGGCCTGCTTCCGTCCGTACTCGAGCTGCTCTTCGAGCGAAAGTTGGTTGTACTGCGCAAAGGAAATTCCGGCTTGCTGAATTTCCATCGCCAAAACGTGGTCGGGCCTGAATCCGGGATCGACCTCCATCAAACGCTGGAAACTCCGGAGCAGCAGTCCCGCTCCAATCAGGGGCACAAGCGCCATGGCGATTTCCGAAATCACCAGCAGGTTGTGCGCGCGGTGACGGCCGGAGGCGCTGGAACCCTTGCTTCCTTGTTTTAAGGCGCTGGCCAGGTTGTTTCGCAGCATGCTCACGGCAGGCAGGAATCCACACGCAAGCCCTGCGGTTAGGCAAACGGCAACCGTAAATCCCAGCACCCAACGGTTCAGACTAGCCTCACGCAGCACGCCGAGGTCGGCGGGAACAAACGCCAGCAACCCTTTCAGTCCCCCCACCGCAAACAGCAGACCCAGTGCGCCGCCAAACAAGGAAAGCAGCGTGCTCTCCGTGAGCAGCTGGCGGATCAATCGCCACGGGCTTGCGCCCAGCGCAGTCCGCACTGCGACTTCTCGTTCCCGCGCCGCGTTCCGCACCAGCAACAGATTCACAAGATTCGCGCAAGCAATCAGCAACACCAGCCCAACGGCTCCAAACAAAACCAACAACGTGGTGCGCAGCCTAGCTGCCGCCACATCCTCAATTGGCTCTACCCGCACCCCAAAATTCCTGTGCGCATCCGGATAGGCGATGGCCTCCTGCTGATGGAGCCTGTCTACTTCATCATGTGCCTGCGCCAACGTGATTCCGGGCTTTAACCGTGCGATGGCTGAGAATGCGTGATGCACGTGCTCGGTAAGGTCATCATTGAATTGTCCAAACGGCATCCACAAATCGGCGGAGCGCGCGAGTTGCATTCCGGCGGGCAGAACGCCCACGACCGTGTAGCGTTGGTTGTCGAGAGAAATGCTGCGGCCAACCACACGCGGATCTCCGCCAAAACGGCTTTGCCACAATCGGTGGCCCAGAATCACCACAGGTGCGTTTCCCGCCCGGTCTTCTTCCGGTATGAACGATCGTCCCGCCACCGGGCGAATCCCCAGCATTGGGAAAAGCCCGGAATCGGCGTAGGCCGCCTGGACGCGTTGCGGCTCGCCTTCACCGGAGAGGTTGAACCCTTGCAAGACTTTCGCGTACGCACCCATCTCCGAAAAGCTCGAATTTTGCCGCTTCCAGTCGGCGTAATCTCCTGGAGACAGCCCAGCCTTGGGAATCTGAGGCAGATACGTGTTCGCAATTTCCACCAGACGTTCAGGTTGTGAATACGGAAGTGGGCGGAGCAGGAGGTTTTCGACCACGCTGAAGATCGCCGTGTTCGCGCCGATCCCCAACGCCAGCGTAAGTACCGCAATAACTGTGAACGCAGGATTCTTGGCCAGCATCCGCATGCCGTAGCGGATGTCTTGCAGCAAGTGTTCCATCACACTATTCTCCGGCAAAAAAGTCAGGCGCCAATTTAAGGAGAGATCGCATCACACCCGCCCCGTCTCACTATTCGACGCAGGAATCCGCGGGAAGATATCCGAAAAATGGGGCCAAAGTCGGCCGAGCCGAAGTTTAGTCGGGACCCTCCCCCACTCTCCATCTAATGCAGCGCGGCGGAAATCGTCTTGATCAACAGCGGTTCTTGTTCCGGGAATACGGTGCGCAGGTCCAGCACGAGCCGGTCGTCTTCAACGCGGGCTATGACCGAGACGCCGGCAGGAGCGCGACGCAGGCGTTGTTCGAGCTTCGTCGCGGAATAGCGAACGCTTGCGATTCGAATGATCTTCGTAGGCAGGGTTTGCGAAGGCGTGGAGCCGCCGCCAGCGAGAGAACTTCCGTCGGCAATTTCAATTTCGACTTCGTCGAGAGGAAGCTCCGGGCGCAACTCGCGGATGAAATTCTCCGCGCGGTGTTTCAGTTCCAGGGGTGTTGCGCGAATCATGCGCATAGCGGGGACCTCGTCCCAGGCCGCACGAAGATAGGCTCCAAGAGTAGCTTCCAGTGCAGCGATGGTGAGCTTGTCCACACGCAGAGCGCGAAACAGGGGAAAGCGCCGGACGCGCGCGATGAGCTCTTTTTTCCCCGCGATGATGCCCGCCTGCGGCCCACCGAGAAGTTTGTCGCCGCTGAACATCACCAGGGAAACGCCCGCATCGATACTTTGCCTGACCGTAGGTTCGCTGACTCCGAATTCCGAGAGATCGACGAGGCAGCCCGAACCGAGATCCTCCACGAGCGGCAGGCCCCTGCGTTGGCTGAGCACCACCAGCTCTTCAAGCGAAGGCTTATCCGTGAATCCCGTGACCTTGAAATTCGAAGGATGCACGCGGAGCAGCACGCGCGTCTTTTCGTTGATGGCGTTTTCATAGTCCGCGAGCCGCGTGCGATTGGTGGTGCCGACCTCCCGCAGGATCGCGCCGCTCTGCTCCATGATCTCCGGAATCCGAAAGCCGTCGCCAATTTCGATGAGCTCTCCGCGCGAGACGATCACCTCGCCGCCGCGCGCCAGCGCCGCGAGTGCCACCAGCACCGCCGCCGCACAATTGTTCACCACGATCCCCGCTTCCGCGCCGGTCAGGCGCGTTAGCAAATCCGCCGTATGCACATCGCGTTTCCCTCGCGCGCCGGCTTCGAGATCGTATTCAAGATTCGAGTATTGCGTTGCCGTGCGACGGAATTCGTCCACCACCGCTTCCGGCAGCGGCGCACGTCCTAGATTGGTGTGCAAAATCACCCCAGTGGCGTTGATCACCGGCTGCAGCGAGCGCGAAAGAATGCGTTCGACTTCAGCGCTGATGAGTTCTTCGACAGAGGCGGCGTTGAGCCCCAGCGCCGTCCAATTCGCATCACCCGCGATCCGCCCACGCAAATCCGCAAGTACCGCCCGTGCCACTTCGACCACCAGGTTGCGGTCCACGCGTTTCGAAAGCTCCGCGAGCCGCGGCTGACCGAGCAATTCGTCCACCGACGGAATCTGCCGCAACAATTCCGCCTGCTCCGCCGAAATCGTTCTCTTGCTCCCCGCTTCCATTCGCACATTTCAACATAGTGTGAAGCGGCGGGCAATGGCATTGGGGCTATCCTCGCTTCCCGCGGCTGGCCCCAACTTGACGCAGCCAGCAGCGGGGTGCGGTGCTGCATTCGAACCGCCACCCATTCCTCCGGTTGACGGTTTTCCTCCATCCTCCTAGCATGGAGGTTCGAGGTTTGTCCCCGCGCATGGCGACCATTGACGAAGAGCTGGCTACACTCGAAAAAGATATTCGACAGCTCAAGGTGGAATACGATCAGTATTTCGGCGGCGGCCGGAAGCGTCCGCCCACGGAAATTGAATGGCGCATTGACATGCTGGTCAAGCGCTACGCCGAACGCGGCGGAGAATTGAAATCCGCGCAGCGCTTTCGCTATAACAATCTCACGCAGACCTACGCAAAATATAAGGATATCTTCCGGAAAAAACTGAAACAGAAGGAAGAGGGCACGATCCAGCGGCATTTCGGAGCGGCGGCGAAGGAGATCGAGGCCGCTCGCACAAAAAAAGAGGCCGAAGAGCACGCAGTGGCGGCCACGGCGGGAGACTCCTCCCCATTCCGTATGACCTGCTCCGAGCCAGAGCGCGAAACCGAGAAAGTCGAGCAGTTGTATCAAGCGTTCTTGCAAGCCAAGCAGACGGCCGGGGAAGCGACGGGGAAACTTTCGCGCTCCAGCTTCAACGAATTCGTGCTGAAGAAAACGAAAGAGCTTCAAAAGCAGAAAAATTGCCGCGACGTCGAATACGTCGTGGAAGTGATCGAAGGTCAGGTCAAGCTCAAAGCCCTCGTAAAATCCTAACAAACCAAGAGTTGCAAGTTTAGCTTCGAAAAGCAATCCAACCGAAATTTCCAGCTTCGAGCTCTAGCCAAGATTCATAGAGTCTTCTCTGTGAGTGTTTTTTCCACATGGCGGTACTTTCCGAATACGCCCCGCGCGCTTACACTGATCTGCTTTTCTCATTTCGGAGGATTCCATGGCGGTGCAGCGCGCGCTAATTAGCGTGTTTGACAAGACTGGAATCGTGGAATTTGCCAGGCGCTTGGCCGCGCTGAAGATCGAGATTCTTTCGACCGGGGGAACCGCCAAGCTGCTACGCGAAGCGGGAATCCCCGTGCGCGACGTTTCCGATTTCACCGGGTGGCCCGAAATGCTCGGTGGACGCGTCAAGACGCTCCATCCGAAAGTGCACGGCGGACTGCTCTTTCGCCGCGGCCACGCAGAAGACCAGAAGCAAGCGGCGGAGCATGGAATCGCGCCGATCGATCTGGTAGTGGTAAATCTGTATCCCTTTGAAGCGACGGCGGCGAAAGCCGGTCTAACGGCCGAAGAGTTGATCGAGAACATCGACATCGGCGGCCCGACAATGCTGCGATCAGCGGCGAAAAATTTCGAAAGCGTCACGGTTGTGACGGGCCCGGCGGACTTCGAACGTGTCGCGAGTGAAATCGAGATCGCGGGTGAAACGGCGCTGGCGACGCGCCTGGAGCTCGCGCGAAAAGTCTTTGCGACAACTTCCCGATACGACGGCATGATCGCCATGGAATTGGAGCGGCTGTCGGCTGGCCCAGGAAGTATTGCATTGGCTACGAAGCCGGCGCTGCCGGAACGCGTGCATATCGCGTTGCGCCGGCAACAAGAGTTGCGCTACGGCGAAAATCCTCACCAAGCCGCGGGGTTGTACGTGCCGGCCGGTCGAGCCCCGGAAGGATTGGCGGCGGCCAAGCAGCTTCAGGGAAAGGAACTTTCGTACAACAATCTCGTCGATCTCGAAGCGGCGCGCAGCCTAGCCGCGGAATTCAAGAATCCTGCGGCGGTGATCATCAAGCACAACAATCCCTGCGGCACCGCGGAGCAGGCGACGCTGCTCGAGGCGTACTTGAAAGCGCTCGCATGCGATCCTGTCTCAGCGTTCGGTGGCGTCCTGGCATTCAATCGAGAGGTGGACCCGGCAACGGCGGAAGAAGTTGCGAAATTGTTCGCGGAGTGCGTCGCCGCGCCCGGTTTTGACAGGCGCGCAAAGGAAATCTTCGCCGCGAAAAAGAACTTGCGATTGCTCGAATTGCCGCCCGGAGGCCTGGAACCGGAGCGCGAGCTACAGCTCAAGCGCATTCTTGGCGGAATGCTGGTCCAGCAGCCGGACCTTGGCGAGATTAAGGACGGCGATCTCCGCGCGGTCACGAAACGCGTGCCCACGGCCGAAGAGATGCAAACGATGCACTTCGCGTGGAAAGTCGCGAAGCACGTGAAATCCAATGCCATCGTTTTCGCCAAAAACGGTGCGACGCTGGGCGTTGGCGCAGGCCAGATGAGCCGTGTCGATTCCGTGAAAATCGCGGTGATGAAGGCGCAATCTTCGCTGGCCGGCTCCGTGGTCGCCTCCGACGCCTTCTTTCCCTTTCCCGATGGAGTCGAAGAAGCAGCGAAAGCAGGGGCCACCGCCGTAATCCAGCCGGGAGGCTCCGTCCGCGACTCCGACGTGATCGCCACTGCCGACCGCCTTGGCCTAGCCATGGTCCTCACCGGCATGCGTCACTTTCTGCATTGAGAGATAGAGGTGGCCGGCGAATTGGGGTCGCTTGCCCGCCTGCTGGCCGTCTCCAAGTAGCTGCCGTGAAGTCATCATCCTCACTCAGAAACTGCGCATCGTTTGTACGCGGGACAGGATCTGCAATCGTACTTTCTCCCAAGTTCCTTTCTTGCCCCGCTTGCGCAGCACGCGAAGAATTCCCGCGACGTCCGACAGCGTCGCTCCGGCTCCGACGCGGCATGCAGCGGCTGCTCCGGCGGCGTTGGCGGCAAGCGCTGCTTCGAGCGTCGACCACCCTCGCAAGCGAGCCTGCAGAAATACCGCGGTGAACGCGTCACCAGCGCCGGTTGAATCCACCGCGCGAACGTCGAACGAAGGAATCTCGCGGAGAATTCCTCCATCCGAGATGAGGCATCCGCGTTTTCCTAATTTCATCACGATTTCTTTCGCCCCCGCCCGCTGGAATTGCAGAAAAGACTTGCTTGCGTTGCGCTGACCCGTGAGGACGGCGGCTTCCTCGCTGCTTACAAACAGAAGATCCACTTGGGGGAGTAGACGGAGGATTTCTTGGGGAATTCTTTTGCACGGCTCCATCCCAACATCGAAAGAAACCCATTTGCCGTGTGAATGAAACTGGTGCAGGATCTGCCTCGCCATTTTTTCAGGCCCCGGATTCAGAAAGCTGTAACCCACAAGATGCGCGGCAGTGAATGAAAGAAGCGAATTGGCGGGAACTTGCCGTGGGTCCATGAATTGATTGGCTCCGCGGCTGCCGAAAAACGTCCGTTGGCCGTCGGGAGTAACACTAATATAAAGAAGACCAGTGAGGGAGAGAGAACTGCGCTGCACGCTGACAACGTCAACGCCCGTTCTTCTTAGTGTATCGAGCAGCAGGTCGCCAAGACGGTCCTGGCCCACGCAGCCCAGCAAACGAACCTTGATCCCCCAGGGCGCTATGGCCAGGGCGCAGTTCGCGCCAACGCCGCCGCAATTCAGCTCCAGTTGTGGGCAGAGCCCCTCGCCGCCGGGGACCGGCCAGGCGTCCACGCGGCCAATCACGTCCACATTGAGATCGCCAAAAACGAGAAGGCTTGCGGCGGAAACTCTTTTGCGGCCCATGGCAGCGGCATCTTATCATTCCTTAACACGGGGCCGCCGCCAGGTGGCCTGAGCACTGCGTGGGCCGCGCGTTATCGGATTCGCGCGTGGCGTTTTCTCGTGATAAGACGCAGGTGCGTGCTTGGAGGAACCGGTTGGAGAAATTTCTCACCGTTCGTGAAGACGTAGCCGCTGCGATTCCCGCAGGACAGCCGGTCGTGGCCCTGGAGTCCACTGTGATAGCCCACGGACTGCCGCGGCCGCTGAATCTGCAAACCGCTTGCGCGATGGAATCTGCGGTGCGGGAGGCGGGAGCGACACCGGCCACGGTCGGTGTCTTGAATGGGCAACTTGTTGTTGGGCTCTCCCCGGAACAGATCGCGTTTCTTTCGGAGGCGGAAAGCGTAGCAAAAGTAAGCCGCGCGGATTTGGCCTCGGTCCTCGCATCTGGCATGCCGGGCGCAACGACGGTTGCGGGCACGATGATCGCCGCGGAGATGGCTGGAATACGCATCTTCGCCACGGGTGGAATTGGTGGCGTGCATCGCGGTGGCGAGAATTCCATGGATATTTCGGCAGACCTGACGGAACTCGCGCGCACCCCTGTGGCCGTGGTTTGTGCGGGCGCGAAGGCGATCCTTGATCTGTCGCGAACGCTGGAAGTGCTTGAGACTTTCGGTGTGCCAGTCGTGGGTTACGCGACAAAAGAGTTTCCAGCGTTTTATTCAAGAGAAAGCGGCCTGCAGCTTGTGCATCGCGTGGACACACCGGAGGAAGCTGCAAAGGTCATGAAAGTTCAGTGGGGATCGGGAAAACGCGGCGTGAACGAGGGAACAAGAACGGGCATCCTGTTTGCCAATCCCGCGCCCAGGGAAAGCGCCCTTCCGCGCGGCGAAATCGATGCATTCGTCGCCGCGGCATTGCAGGCTGCCAACACGGCCGGAGTGCGAGGAAAGGACGTCACGCCGTTCTTGCTGCAAGAAGTGGCAAGATTGAGCGGCGGAAAGACGTTGAAGGCCAACATCGCACTTCTTGTCGCGAACGCAACTTTGGCGGGGCAAATTGCCGTTGCGTATCATGCTCATGCGTAGAGAGATGGACCTTCGCCAAGTTTCCTCCTTTTATCCCCTCTTTTGATGGCCATCCTGCATCGCAGAGAAGGGGCAGTGGATCCTTTTGCTCTCGCTCAGCATCCATTGAATAGCAAGCGATGTTCGTAAACGCAAACCGGGAGGCGAAACGATGGCCGGCAATCGCGAAGGCATAAAGATTGTTCTACAAGTCGGTGCCGAACTGCGCATTCGAAACAATGGCGACGTGACCATGGACAATCCCGAACTGGAATTGGCGAGCGACGATCGGGCCGCCGACGCGGTTCTGCTCTACCGCTTCGACGAAGAAACAAAGGAGCACATCCTCCGTCTG
>Ga0137359_10001873_pt1 | contig 16815 bp, 27 predicted proteins | sample Mad1_40_16metaG_FD_108281 | JGI IMG/M metagenome (GOLD analysis project Ga0137359, IMG submission 108281) | Vadose zone soil microbial communities from Angelo Coast Range Reserve, California, USA - Mad1_40_16 metaG | ecosystem: Environmental > Terrestrial > Soil > Vadose zone | place: USA... | reverse complement strand
GTCGAATGCTGCGCAAATGTGGCATCCATGTTCGCCTCGTACCCGCTGTGCAGCTATAATCTATGCGCAGCATGCACGCATTGGGCCATTAAAGATAACGTCGCCCTGACAAGTACCCACAAACCTTTCGACTCATGGATCACTCGAGGCGCAAGGTCCGAGAACTTTCCACAAGTGTACGAGTTCCCCGAGATCCAGGCGCGTGGTGCCCAAGTGTGGCCACATATAAGCAAGTCTCCCAGTCTCCCGGCTTCCCAAGCGTCACTTGTTACTTGTAACTTAACCTTGTTCACTCTCGTTCCTACCTATTTCTCTCTCCCCCCTTACTCCTGCCTGTTTCTCTCTCTTCTCTTACTCCTACATAATCACCAGGCCATGTCTAGTAGCTGCCCCAACCTTATTAATCCTAATGCGGATCTAGCAGGCATCGGGGTAAGCCTACGTGTTTTCTGGCCTCGGAACACCTTGGTACTCACCACTGATCACCCCAGACCCGCATAAACTTCGACGTGACGATCCTCCTAGTTTCCCTGATACCCGAAATCAAATTCACGACCGAGCTTTTGGATGGGTTATATGAGAACTCCGTCTTCTACGGGTTCGCTCTCGTCATCACCGCCGTAGCTCAGACTATGCAGCACAAGCTGGACTTGTATCATGCCATATTCGTCATGCAAATCATGTTCTCCCTCAATTTCGTGTACGCATACGGTGCGAGTGGTATTCATTTTCTGGTCAGTTTCGCAGCATTGACCAGGTACGGTGACGCAGGCATGAGGAGGTACTTTCAGAGTTCCAAGAACGCTCTGAACGCTCTTCGCGCGACTCTTGTCATCGCAGTTCAACTTCTCTCCACCACGGTGTTCACCGTTTGGTTGATATACGTATGGTTACAAGACAGTCACTTTGGATCGCAGCCAGATTGCAACCACCTGGTCAAATATGTCATTATTTTCGTCAGCGTGGACGCTACCGCGAACTGGTTGCGGATTCTTTTCATCATCTACATCGTCTTTTCGGCATTGTTTCTGTTATTCGAAATGACGATCGTCTTATGGCGTAATAAGACGCAGTCATCGAGTCCTGTTACCTATGCAAAAACAGTGCCATATTTCGGGACATTCTCTGTGGGGTATGTTTTTCCCGATCGGGTGACAGTCAGTACTTCACCGTTCTTAAAAACTTTGTTCATTAGATCGGCGGTATACGGGGTAACAACCTTAGAGTTAATTGTAAGTGGCAACCCGACATGATTGATAGTGGGGCATGCTCATAGAGAGGTTACCAGGTGCGGCGCAACCGAGCAAATATCGGGCCTGGAGAAGGCGACTGGGGATTTGGTCAAATTGTGTCACTGATTTTGATTCTACAATGTGTTGTCGACGTTGTGGTGAGTATCCGGAATAGGTGCGAGGGAAGTACTTGTGATGAGAAATTGAAGGGTAACCCTATTGTTGAGGCCTGATGAGGATATCGATGTCCAGGTGACTCGATATTAAGTAGTTGTGTATAATATATTGCATATACTTGCATATACGCAGCGGCCGAGTCTGACACAGTTGCTAAATGGGATGACACGACTAACCGATCCGTGACTGTCATCATCCGCCGCCGCCGTTTCGACATTATCCTTATTTTTTTTTTCGCTGTCTGTTACTCTACTCCAACTAATTCAGAGCAGCGAAATGCCTAGCGTCTCTGTTTTGCCTCCGTCACCCCCTACAACCTTCCCCTCATCATCGTCTGCTACCTCTTCCAGTCTGTCTTGTTCCCTTCGCTTCCCCCATCCTTCTATATTCAGACTAATCGTCACCCAGCTTCAATAAACGGTTCCCAAAGACCCTTCGAGGACATGTCTGTGGCAGAGATAAAGGAACGGGCGATACAGCAAGCACAACGTGCAAGTCGCGGTGCATCAGCCATCTCCCTCATCCGTTCCGCCAAGGGACAAGTCTCCCTTGCTCAGTCATGTGAAAGTACCGGAGACCTCAAGAATGCCCTCAGCGCCTTCACCAAGGCAGCAAGTCTTACCCAGGTATTCATGGACACCGCAGATTTCAAGGCAGAAGGTCTTCCTGGAAAACGAGGTGTGCTCTGGAAGGAGTTTACCGAGTTCCAGCAGGTGAGCCGCTCTCCACCTCCACCCACCTCCACCTTCTCCAACTTTTATTTTTCATCGCTCTTTAGCGTGAGGGTAGCGACCTTATGCAGCGCGCACATGCCATAGAAAGCAGATTGACTCAGGTACAAAGATCTGCTGCCACAAAGTAGGTCTACTTTACCCTTCCCTTCCCTGTATATTCATCGCATCGTGTCTAGAGTTAATGGTCACAACCACCATCCCTCACCACCTCAAGAAAACGGAGTGCAAAATATAACCGGAGGAAGTATTGCGGATAGAATGCGGTCGTTGCAAGACGCAGGCTTGTCGGTGAGCACGACCAAACGCATCTCAAGAGAGGTCCCGTCTACCCTGTCGATACCCCTTTCCCCGACATCCACATCCACTGACAGCACGCGGGCCATCCGAAACTCTCTGCAATCACTCGGGCTGTCGTCGCCTACAACCACTCACAGTACATCTTCGACGTCCAAAGTTTTGAGCCCTCCACCCACCCATTCATTTGTGTCACCTTCCGCCTTAGGACCCCCATCACCGACGTCCTCAGCCTCTTCATCCCCGCGCACGTCATTTCTTACTCCCGTAGAGTTTTCTCAGGCTTTCCCCTCTATCGATGAACTTGAGCAAATCGATGGCCGACGGGTGATGGCCGATGCTGAGCCTCGTACCGATAGCTCAGGCACCTTGGAAAGTAAGCCTGCTCCATTGTCTGGCAGTTCCTATCCCACTGGCGACCGTTCTCCCAACATCGGCGCCAAGTCCTTTCCGGTTCTCCCCGTCGACCTTGGCACCCGCCCGTCAAGCACACCCATCACACCCGTCGTCGACCATTTTGCGAGCCGGCCCGCATCGCCGGCGAAGCGAACAATCGGCCTTCGCGGGTCCAGTTCGCCTCTTGTGTCACCGGCAGAGCTCCCTGTGAAGAATGTGGCGGAGCCACGCGAATTGTACAACTACATGTACAAGAACGAGCTCAAGGTGCTCATGCTCGACATACGCACACGTGAAGCGTTTGACTATGAACACATCCGGGGAGACGCCGTAGTATGCATCGAACCGTCCATACTCCTCCGCGAAGAGTGAGTTCTCCTTCTCTTTCTATTGTTTTCCGCATATGGCACTGACAGTATTGCGTTAGTGTCTCTGGCCATTCGATCGAAGACTCACTAACCGTTGCGCCACGCGACGAGTGGGTCTTGTTTTGCAACCGCGATAAATTCGACGTCATTGTAATCTACGACGACTTCTCTGAGACACCTGGCCTGCCCGATTCACCACTCTCCAGTCTCGTACGCGCGATATACGAGACCGCATTCCGGAAGATCCTCAAACGTGTGCCTGTGCTGCTTATTGGTGGCCTGGAAGCATGGAAGCGTGAATTCGGCGAACGAGAGCTCGTGGTGGCCGAGGCGCCTGTGGCCCCGGTGCCAACGTTACTGCCTCCGGCGGTTCCACCCGTCGAGGTGTTCGTCTCGCCATTGCCACGACCGCAGCTGCCACCACCTCAGCTTCCTCACGTGTCGCGCACGCCTCCAGGTGTTTCCATGGCGAGTCCTACATTGGAAACACTCAGGGCTCTTCCACCGGCACCGCGCAATCCTCCGCCGGTGTCTGACACGCGCCCCCCGCCGCCACTACCCGACAACCACCCACTCCGCTCGATCGACCAGGGTCCTACCTCACCCCGGTATGCTAATTTTGCTCTTCGTTTTGATGTACTGATGCGTTTCTTCTTGTTCCGCCCTCTCTCATAGCCTTCCTGAACCCCGTGAACCCCCTTCGGAACCTGTTCGTCGTCTCCAACGCAAGCCCACTATGACCCGCCCACCATCAATGTCGTCACTTAACGGGCTTCCACGTACTATGTCCGAAGGAGTTCGTTACTCTCTTTCTCCTTGCTCCCAGACATTTCGCATATACTCATCGTACTTCCAGGCTTCGCAGGTCTCTCCATCGATACCACAAGCTGTGCCCAACGGCCCTATTCAATACCCTCAAATTGCGCGCACGCTCGTTCCCCACAACTCTGGCTCACCTTTCAACGGGTCCGCAGGAAGCTACGGCCTCACCTCACCCCCGCAAGCATCCCTCCATCCGTCTTCACTTTCACGACGACGTTCAGATTACCATGACCAGTCCCAAGAGTCTCTCGCGCTCACAGGCGCAGGCTTCGCATCTCGCGCGCCCATTGACTACCCTGACCTTTCGGCGCAACACATCCTTCGCCCACCTCCCGTCGCCGCGTCGCCGAAGGAGCGCCCGCGAACGCATGCGCATTCGTTCTCGATCCCTGCGATAGGGCCACCCCCACCGACGATTCCGTCTGAATATCCCGTGACCTACTGGTCGGACATGCAGATAGGTATCAGTGGCTTGAAGAATTTAGGGAATACGTGCTATATGAATTCGACAATCCAGTGCCTGAGTGCGACAGTACCTTTTGCGCGATTCTTCACAGGTGTGTTGTCTCCCTTTGCTGTATCCACAATGTGGGAAGTGCTTACTTCGTTCTGGGTAGATGGTCGGTGGAAGAGTGCCGTTAATATGGTGAACCCATTAGGGACAAAGGGCAACCTTGTCCATGCGTTTTCAATGATCCTACACGATCTGTGGCACGGGGAGATGCCGTACATCACGCCTTTCCAATTCCGTGTATGTACGCTTGTTTCTCTTTTTATTGGTAGAGCTAACCTATTGGGCTTTTTTGGATTGTGTCAGCGCTCAATCTGTATGCACGCGTCGCAGTTTGGTGGATCGGAACAGCATGACTCGCAGGAGTTCTTGAGCTTTTTGCTTGATGGGCTACACGAAGACCTGAACCGCATCCTCAACAAGCCCACAGACGAGATGACGGCTTCCAGGGAAGCGGAGCTTGAGAAGCTTCCTCAACAAATTGCCAGCGAGCAGGAGTGGAAGATCTACCGCATGCGGAACGATAGCATCGTCGTCGACTTCTTCCAGGGTCAATTTCGGAATCGGCTGGAATGCTTGACGTGTCACAGGGTGAGTGTTACTTGGAGAATCGTCGTTCACTTTGCTGTGAATTTCATTCTTGCAGACGTCAACGACGTATAATAGTTTCATGTATCTGTCCTTACCGATACCATCGACCAAAAGCAGTAAAGTTGATATCCAACAATGTCTGGATGCGTTTGTCAGGACTGAAGTAATGGAAAAGTCCGACGCTTGGTAGGTCCTATTTGAAAAGACTCGCTTTGTGTGTTGACAAGACCTTGGTTAGGAACTGCCCGGGTTGCAAAACGCTACGCAAGGCGACCAAGACTCTCTCGCTCTCTCGGTTACCGCCAGTTTTGCTCATCCACTTTAAGCGCTTCTCGTTCAAGGGCCCGTTCACTGACAAGATAGAAAAGCACGTCGACTTTCCGCTCAAAGGCCTCGACTTGACCAACTACATGCCCCCACCGCTCCCACCCGGCATCGATCGCAGGGGCATGCAGATTTACCCACCAGATGACCCTCGCTCCCAGATACCCCCATATCGGTATGATCTGTATGCAGTGACGAATCATTTCGGCAGTCTGAGTAGTGGGCACTGTGAGTCTTGTGCGTTGTGTGGGGGTTCCCTCATCATGTGATCGTTTTCCTACAGATACCGCTTTTATCTCCTCGAGAGGCGGCTGGTTATACTGCGACGACAGCCGGATTACAGCCGCCAATGCGAAGGAAGTCGTCGTGAGTGATATTTCCAGCCTTTTTCATTCTCTTCTGTCACTGATCTCCGCCATCATTTCTGCAGGGCAAGCCGGCATACGTCTTGTACTATAAACGAGTTAAGCCATGAAAATAGCCCTGTATGCTATATTTACACTCCGAGTCGCCCAGCCCATCCTTTCCTCCCTGCTTTGCCTAACCTCTTTTCTTAATTTTCTCTATTGCCCACATGTATTTTGCACAATCTCGCACTCAAGTGTTCATGATATCGTTACACAGGACAGAACAATGTAATCGTACAGATCCCTTGCAGTGGTACCCTTTTACTCTAAGAACAAATGAGGGAGAAGAGACGGGAAAACTAGTCTAAAAGATATGATCCCCGACGAACAAACTAAGATGAGACGTGTCCGAGTCCGTGAGGGTGCACGTGCCCATTAGTGAGCGGCATCTGCGTGCGGCCCTCGAAATGGCAGCGATGGCACGCGAACGCGCCCGCGCGTGGTAGTGGGTGGAAGAACGGGGAAAAAGACGTGTTGCAATGCGCACACTCTGGGTCTGCTGCGCCATTTTGGCCGTTGGCTGTCGCGGTCGCATGTCCGTTGAGCGTAAAGTCCTTCTCTTCGAGGACGTGGTCCAGCCGCCGGGCTTTGCGCAAGAGCGCGTGCGACTGGGCGACAGGAGCCTGTTTGTAGGTGTTGCAATACACTTGCAGGGCCGTCTGGATTTTTTTTTTTTCGTAAGAGGTGAGGCGCAGACTGAAGAGAAACGAACCTCGCCATACTCGTTTGTCTCGCAAATGTCGATAAGCGGTCGGCGGCCGCCCTCGTGCTCTTTACAACGTACGACAGGATGCATCGTGCCGATCGCGCCGTTGAACGAGACCAGGGCGCTGGGCTCGCGCTTGGCGGATTTGGTCTGCAGGGACGAGGGGAGTGTGAGTGTCATCAGCTATCACAATGTTATTGGTGAGCCGTACCGCTTGGACCTCAAAGCCGAACTTGTATCCGCGAGACCATGCACACGAGATGTGATATTCTGCGGGACAGTCGCCACATCGGACGACAGCGCCGCCAACTTGGTTGCACAGTGTGCATCGCTATGTTTTATAAGGAAGGACGGAGGATTGGACAGGAAAAACCACGTACTGTGGACCAGCGATGAGTAAGGATCGTGCTGATGCCCTCGACGATGCGCAGACGCTTTGCGTCGGAGAACGATACTTCGGGAATGAACACCGCACATGCAAGGTGAACCCAACCCTGGCCCTCTGTGGGCTTGCAAACGCGAAGGAATGAGTCGGCTGGCGGATGAACTGTCTTTTTCTCGCGATCACGTTTGGGTCGTGCACAGAGCACACAATCAGGATTCTGTGACCGTGACCGTGATGGGCGTAGTAAGGGACGAAAAGGATTTACTCACAAGTGACGCTTCGGCAGTCTTTTCATTTTGACAAAGATCGCATATCCAGGACTCAACAGAGCCAGGATCAACAATCCCGCAGGCGCCTACAAATGGATTATGTAAGAAATAAAAGTCAGCCAGTGGTCTCGTCTCGTCTCACCAGAATGGACTCTCGTCTGGCATTCTTTGCATTTGAATACTTTCCCGGAACCGTACTTGTGACAGGCAAGACAACGGTGTTGCGGCGTGCCGTTACCTACCGGTGGTGATGGGGTGGACGGGACAGAGCCGGCAGTCTAAAACGACAGTCAGTTCTATAAGTGAATTCACACGCATTAATAGATGGTTATATATACCTTTACGCGTTTGGTGTTCGAACCCGCGAGAGGTGTACCTTCTCTCTTCTCCGTCTTGGCCTGCTTCACTGCAGCTGCTTCTTCGCGGATCGGCCGGAGATGGTTGAGATCGGCATATTTGCGCCATGAGATACCGCACGCGTCGCACAGAACAGAAGTCGGCAGACCCTTTGGTGCCTTCCACCAAAGTTTGGTGTCGCGCGTCCGACAGGCGCCACACGACGCGTGCGCTTTGCTTGGCGTGCGTACAATAGAACCATCCGAATCCGAATCATCGCCAGAGGGCATGGCGAACGCGGACGCGGGTGGTGTCTCATTGCTAGAAGGGCCAAGTAGCCGCCGACGGCGGTTCTCCTCGCCGAGTTTCATGCTAGAATGAAGGGCTTAGGGTCAGGACGCAGTGAAAGAGGAGGGATACACGCTTTTTCCAGTGGCCGTAGTAACGCACGACTTCATAGATGGTGCGGGTGCCAACTTCATCGCGGACAGTACGCAGTTCGGCGCCGTGGGTAAGGACGGCATCTTCAAACGCAGCCTTTTCATCGTCATCCCATTCACGATCGGCATAGCGGGTCTCTGTGCCCTTCCACTTGGAAAAAGTGAGTAGAGGTAACGAAAGCGAAAAGCGCAATCGATGTACCTTTTCAAGGCGAAAGACATTGGACATGTTGACCGTTGAAAAGTCGTGACCAAGTGAATAAGCCTCGGAAAAACGTCGAATGACTTCAGTCAGCCAATCAACGTTTGAGCGTAAGCTTTGCTTAGCCGTGAGGCGCGTCTTGCGTTGTTCAACTGCAATGCCGCTGTATGAAATAGAGTTGGACAGAATAAGTAAAGGGACTCACGCTCAGCCACTGTATCGGAGAGGCGGACCGTTAGTGCCGGAAATGGAAGGAAATGAGATGCTTGCCTTGTGTATCAGACATCTCATGCACCATGCTCAACACCTCTACGGTCGCCTCCCCACCACGTTCTTGGATATCTTGAACACACCTTGTGAGTTCGCCTCCGGACGCATGAAGGGAAGAGCGCTCACCTGGATCACGCGGACCATCCTTGAGGACAAAAGGCGCCTGATATTTGGGGCCAACGCGTGTGGTCGCCCGGGGGAATATGAGGTCATCAGGATCTGATGGTCAAGATGAGCGCCCTTCAGACTCGCAATCGAGCGGTGTCACTTGACTTACCAAGGGTATCTTCAGCGACAGTATGTAATCTACAGGGCAACTCATGTCAGCAGGCGATCGCTCGGAATCATCTGTCGAATAACTACTAACCCAAAGTATCGGAATGGCCACATCTTGAAGTGACGCACTGGCACATTCTCTTCCTTTTCGGCCAGAGTGCGGTCCTTCCGTGGACGTCCGCGGCCGCGTGCTGGTGGCGCGTGGGATTTCGGTTTTGTGGAAGGGGATGAGGCGTGCCGTACGTCGTGACCCTCAACGGCTTGCTCATGGGCGCGCGAACATGGCCCGCATGTCCAGCCGTAACCACGAGTAGGCTTAGCGATCAGTGGTGGCTGTACGCAACCCATGTGGAAGAATGACTTGCAACGGTCGCACCGGACGGTTTCTTGTCTGCATTAAAGGCAACGAGAACGTATGGTGAGACATGCGGAAAAGGGGTGGGTGGGTTGAGGAAGAGCAGGGAACTTACGGAGGGCACCAATTGGAGCAGGTATCGCAGTTACGGAGGGCATCAGTGAGGTCAGGAACAATTTCCTTCTCCGCAACAACGTATTCGTAACGGTGGGTCAGTACATCGCGGATGTGCGTGGGAACTGAGAAATGGGCCCGCGATCAGTAAGCTTCCCTCCACACATAGACGGGGGGTTGTAGGCGCTACGCACGGTTGCGGACATCGTTGGCTTGAATGACTTCAAATTCTTTCTTGATATATGGATCGAAGAGTCTGTTGAAGTAGAACCGGTCCGGGCGCTTCTTCCATCCGGCGAGGTCCGTGATTTTGTCGCGATGGACGACATAGCACCTGGCCCGCAATTGGGCAACCTCGCAGATCTCAGAATAGATCGCCGCCAGGAGGAGCCGTGAGTCCGCCACGGGGCGGTCGCTCACGTCTGAGGGGCGGTAATACCACGCTAGGCGCACGCGCGTGTACACCGAGGCGGGCTCCTTGCCTTTGCCCTTGTGCGAGGGCGGCACGCCCTCTGCAGGAAGGAATTCCATGATGCGTGCAACGGAATATGGTGTGCCGTCACGAATAGACCAGCTGGGCGAACAGTAGACATGGTCTTAATTGAATTGGCAGATTGTAAGTAAGAAGAGAAAAATATGAAATAACCGGGGTCAGAGTCAGAGCAATTGAGAGAGTGATAAGAAGGACAAATTACCATTGACTTTGACTTGTTCACCGTTTTTGAGGGTGATGGAGGCGGCCATGGGCAGGGCTGTAATGGGGTGTGTAGTGAATGTAGTTGTGAATGCGAAAAAATGTGGGAATAATTGTCTAAGGGGTAGGGGTGATAAAGGACGTCAAGAATAGGGTCTTGAAGGCCTGAACAGTTTTTTTATGAGGTGTAGAAGGGAGGTGAAGATGGGTCAAGCCAGGCCTGATCCCCCAAGAACAGTAACCAGTGCTAGAATCCAAACTCCGACGGATACATGTAATTGGTGGCCGGGTGGTTCTGTGTCCTTGTGTGGGTCCGTTGATTGTCCAATTTGCGTCTGTTAGATCGTCAATGCTTTTGATAGAGCAACTCAACTTTGCTGATGATGTGTCAATGTCATTCCTTTTTGGATGACCTCTCAGACGACGGAACAACGGCTATCGACGGACCTTTGCAACTCGGGACACAATTTCTAGCGCAATTGAATTGAATTTTACTATAAATTTGTAATATTACTTGTACAGTTGTTCCCGTACAGTTGTTCCCGCTGCTCGCAAGGTGTCGGTGTCTCAGTGAAACAAACACCTCCTATCCCTCAAGCCAAGCAACAACGACTGACCCGCTTGATCGTTCTCTTTCCACTCTGGCCACTGGTTCTGTTTCCAACTGATGCTTGTTTGAACACATTCCTATGTCTTGCTCTTCTCTCGAGGAATCACGAGGACGCCGCGCTCCCTCCTGGAATCCCATTGTCGCTCTCGAAAACTCCAACTTGGATCCAGAGGCTTCCATTATTCTGCCTCCTCCTGCAGTCACCACCGCGCAGGGGCAAAGCAAGTCAATTCACATCAACGGGAAACATCGCATCCGTGTTCACTGGGGTCACTTCCGTCGTCGTCTTGGTATTGGCGTTTCAAGATCTCCGTCCATCCCATCCCTCGCCGATGCCTCTGCGGATGTCACCTATATTGACTCCCGCGTTGACTCGGACAACAGCTCCCCAGACCAAGACGGCGCACAAGTCGACGAGGTGGTCGTTGACCGAAATTGGTTAGATGACGCCAAGTCGTTCATCTCCTCGTCCGAGAAAAATATCCCCCCTGAAAAGGTTGACGTCCCATTTACCGATCACGACTCCGTAGGCGTGCGCACTGGCGGCTTCTGGGGCCTCTGCACACCCCTCATCGTTCTTAGATGGCGTATTTTTCCCGTCATCGTAAATTTCTTCTCTCCAAAATTCCCCAACGAGAAATCAGAGCTGCATTATATCAACGAGATCTGGTTCATGCGTAAAGTGCGTCGCACATCTTATTGGAGTGTTCAACGTTTCCCTTCTCATTCTCTTTACAACTCTTCATTATCTGCTCTCACCCCACCACAGCCGCTTGCGATTTGGTCGTCCCTATTCCTCATAGTTATATGGGCGTTCAACGCCGTACTCATTGTTGGCCCCGTTCTACTCATAGACAAAATCTTTTTGTACGGCGTGAGTAATGTAGTTTATATTCTAGCATTACACCCCTCACGATGACCCAGGTTGCACCCGCTCTCATTCTCCCCATTCTTCCCGCAGTCATCTATGACTGGCCACGGGATCGCTCTACCGTCTATCAGGTCGGACTTTCAATTTCCATCTGGGCGTGGTGCGTGGTCTATGTTGCTTCCCTTACGTTCCGATTCTTCATCAGCGATGCAGGGGATGTTATCAGCTTTTGTACATGTAGGCACATCCCTTGCTTACTCTCCTTTAGCTTATCACCGGCCTCCAGTTTCCTTTGTGGGTTGTACACCCCCAAATTTTCGATTTTTAGTTGTGGGAGAAGAGACTTTCTGACCATGTTCTAGTATGTATCATTTATAACATCCCTTTTACGTTCATAACGATCCACGTCAGCTTCTTGTGCGCGTTGCAAACCATAGCTCTCTTTGGCTTGCGCCAGAAGCGATTGCCTGCCGTCATCCTTGCTGCAATCTGGGTTTGCCTGTAATTGGCTCTCCTTCATTCTCCTTGTCACTTCTGAATTCTCGATTTGTTTAGTGCGAGCGCAGTTATTCTCCCACACCGCAAGGTTTGGACAAAAAGTAGGTTTCCTAATACATGCTATGCGGGTCTTCTAACCCCATACTCTCCATCCCATTTCTCTCAGATATCCTCAATTTTATCATCTTCCAGGGGTTCTTGGTTTACTTGCACTACATGCTCGAAACCGTACGTCAATCTCGCTTTCTCCCTCCGTCCAATTGTAGACTCTATATCTTCGGTTCTTTGGTACTGCCTCGCAGTCGGAACGTAAACTTTACATACTGCGTGATCAGCTCAAGGTACAGTTTCTTGAAACACAGAGGGCAGAGATCAACGAACGGAAGGCTGCAGACTCGAAGCGTCGCCTGACTTCGTGCGTTAATTTGTGGTGAAGGATTACTTGCTTGTCTAACATGAGCTTTCCAACCCTTGCAGATATGTCTTCCATGATAAGTGTCATTTTCGACCGTCTGACTGAAGTTATGTTGATCGTCTGATGCGGCGTGGTTGCACAGGTCCGCGTGCCCCTTAACACTGCCTGTGAGTGTTTGCTTTTTCGTACTAATCAAAGAGGGGACTGAACGCATACCCTGGCGGGGCATGGTGAGCAGTGCTCGCTGTACAGAACATGGAGGCGACGGGAGTCGTGCCTCGGGCGCAGGAAATAGAATTCAAAGCGCTGGAAGGGAGTTTGAGCATGATGTCCAAAGGCAAGTGGATATCAAATCCCCCATGAAGATCCGTTTTCTGATCGACTTGACTTTGTTAGTTCTGAATGATGTCCTAGATTTGTGCGTTTATACTTTTCTACGAGCCTGGGGGTTTAGCTTAAACCTTGTTCGTGAGCGTAGCAATCGAATGGACAGTGGCCGTTTCGAATTTGTGTCCAGGCCATACTCCTTCCATCAAGTCATACAAGGTTTATTCGTACCATTGCGCCTCGCGACTGATGCTCGACGTCTTGAGCTCGTGACGGACCTTGACCCGTGTATCGATAAGGTACGTTCTCCCCCCCGTCGCACTCTACTATAGCGTTATTCTCTCTCTCCCTTCCTTCCCTGTTGTCTAACTGAGCAATCCAGGTCGCACGTGATGCCGTGTGCATTGCGCGGGGTCTTGATCCAGAGGCCGTTCTCGATCAGGACGTCCCTGCACTTGTGGTCGGCGACGAGACTCGGCTATTGCAGATCGTCACGAATTTGGCGAGTAACGCGTGCAAGTTTACACCGCCTGGGGGAAAATTGCGTATCGCTACACGGCTCGTTGTACCAGCGTGTTTTCACCACGCCTCATCCACAGACCAACGTGCGGATGAGGGGGCCGAGAAGGGGAAGCGTGCAAGTGATGGGACACTTGAGATGTCCGAGCTCTCAGTATGTTCGCTTGACCTACACGGTCGATTGTATGAACCGCGGAGGGATTGGATTGTGGTCAGAATCGAAGTCACCGATACCGGATATGGGATCCCACCGAAGGAAATGGTGCAGTCGAAGCTGTTTTGCACGTCCTTTTTTTTTTTTCTCCTTGGTGTGCTGTACTGACTTATTTTGTGGACACAGCCGCGTTTAATCAAACAGAACAAGGGAAGCAGCAAGGTGGAAAGGGGACTGGTCTTGGCCTTGCCCTTGTCAGGCAGATTGTCAAGCGCAGCAGCGGACGGCTGGGGGTCTCCTCCCGCGTCGGCAAGGGATCCACATTTTGGGTTGAACTCCGTATGTACAACACCTCATTTCCACGTTGTCTTCACTTACCTGATGCGTTTATCACGCGTGTTTTTTCTCACAGCACTTGGCATTGGATCACAGGCGATTGTGCCACGGGCACCTGCCACCGTGTCTCTAGATGAAGCATCACCTAAATTCTCGAGTCCACATCTCGCGGCGGATCTGATGAGCTCAGCACCGGCAGACATAATCCCTACACCTCACCTAGTTATCGATGTGGGTCTGTCAAAAGAAAGCGCAGGACAGGGAACCAGAAATGCCAGCGGCAGTGATGTTCGGCCGCGGGCGTCGTTGCGGCGCAGCTCGTCGGCGATGCATAGCCTCATGGAACAGGGTGGGCTAGTTGAAATCGGACTCAATGCGGATGAGTCTCCTTCCGTCATTACCCGTACGATCAGCGACACACTTGCACTCCCAACAACGCCCGAGGGGGAAGCGGGGAATCCAACCGACGCAATCGCATTGCCTTCTCCCCTATCCTCGGCACCATCTGCGCTCCCGTCGCCAGTTTCTGTGCAGGACGACTCGGACAAACCTCCATACACACCACAAAATCCTGAGGTCGTCGTGGCTTCTGCGACGCCGAAACCACCGTCGCCAGTACCGGCGAGCCCACGTGACATCGCGGTCCCGCTGCTGGGGCCACGGCGGCGGTCGTTGAGGGAGTCACACGAGCCACCGACGACAGTCCGGCAAGGGCTGCAAGTACTCGTGGTAGACGACGACGCGCTGACGCGGACGTTGATGACTCGGATGCTTGCTCGGCTGGGCTGCAAAGTGAACACGGCCGAAAACGGCGAGGCTGCGCTTGAAATGTTGCTCAGCGACTGCAATGGTCGCTTCGCGGTCGTGTTTCTGGATAACCAGATGCCGGTCATGAGTGGCCTCTCGATGATTGGGAAACTACGGCAGGCGGGGCGAAGCGATTTCGTCGTTGGCGTGACGGGGAACGCGCTGTTATCGGACCAGGAAGAATACCTCGAGGCCGGCGTGGACAAGTGAGTACTTGAAGGGTTGGAAATCGTGGTTGGGTGCTGATCGTTCTTTCTAGGGTATTAACCAAGCCTGTGCGGGAGCGCAACCTGAGAAGTATGCTCGAGTTGGCCGGTGGCCGATTGTCGACGTGCGCGACCGAGAATGGTGCATCGCCATGAACAGGTCCTTTCTCTCCCTTTTCTCATCTGATCGTTGGGTTTGTGTAAGATATCTCTACTTGACACATGACTTATCGCTATCGCATATCCCCCCATCGCTATTTTTATCATTGTCATTATTTCTTAGGGTCCTTTTTTTATCGGGTTCAGATAGGATTTTTAGGGCCATTCATCCTAAATAAATCATCATTTGGTACGCATTGGACTCACACCTTTGCGGTCTTGTTATCGTAAGGCCAATGGCGCTAATCACTAAGCGACCAATGATCTTTTCCTCATTTGAAACAAGCTTTACAAAATAAACATCTTTCCATCTCAGTGCATTGTTCTCGTCAATGAGCCGTGTAACACTCATTGTTGCCGCAACAACAAAAAACGGGATCGGGCATGTAGGCAAGCTGCCTTGGCGCTTACCACAAGAAATGAAATATTTCGCCAAGGTGACGAGCGGAAAGGACACCACACAGGACGTCGGTGGCGAGAAGAACAAGAAGAACGCGGTCGTGATGGGTCGCGCGACATGGGAGAGCATACCGCATCGTTTTCGCCCACTTGCAGGACGGATCAACATCGTCGTATCCCGGCAGGCCGATTACGATCTGTACGTGAATCTCACCTCAAAGGATTAATGCGGAACGCGCACTCATTTCCATGTTCCACGGACGGTCCGCTTTAGGGGCGTAACGCGCATGGGCACGGACGACAGTGCAGATGGTTCGATGTTTTTGACGTCGAGCCTTGAGGCCGCGCTCGAACGAGCGCGCGCTACTGACGCGAGCCGGGTGTTTGTAATCGGGGGTGCGAAGCTCTACGGTGCGGCGCTGCCGCATGCGGAACGTGTGCTTCTGACACGGATAGTCGAACCGGCTTTTGAGGAGTGCGATGTGTTCATGCCAGACTTTATCGGTGGTGAGGGCGGAGAGGAGTGGACGCGGGCGGGGCAGGATGCGCTTAGCGCGTGGGTGGGGTTCTCTGTGGATTCGGGCGTGCAGAGCGAGGGCGGGGTTGAATACATGTTCGAGATGTGGACCCGGACTGCAGAACAATAAAAGTATTCACGTTGAGCACGAGGCCGGCGACGGGCAGGTCAAGACTGAAATGGCAATTCAGACGAGGGTCGTCGCACTGGCACTCGCTCACTCACATCTCCTCTCTTTCTTCTTTCTTTCGTCCTTACACTCATCTCATCCAATCCATGTCTCAGTCTCCCCCTCACCAACCCACAAAGCAACCCAATCCGTCCTCTCCTCCTCCTCTTCTCAATAACGGCGCTTCTCAGCAGTCCACAATAGACAATCTCCCCCCCAGTCCCGATGGTGAGGTCAGCACTGCACGCGGCGTAGGTGCGTCCTCCCCAGTTTGCCTGCCGTCCACGTCGCCCTCGTGGCTCACTCAGTACCCTGCTCAGATCCTGCCATACCGCAGAAACGGGAACGCGAGGTATCGCTTGAACCCGCAACCCCACAACCAGATGATGCCGTGCGTGTCTTTAATTCATTCCCATCCTCTATGTTTGCGACCGCCGTCTGACGGCGAGGATAGGAAGAGGACCCGACTTTTCACGAACATCGCTCGCGGTCACCTGTGAAGAAAAGCCGTGCGTTATCTACTACTGCTGAGGTGGATGAAAACGACCATGAGGAACAAGATGAAAACTTTGTCGATGCGTCAGAAAATGAAGTCCAAGCTCCGTCTCCACGGCCTTCGCCCCCTAACGAACCCAAAGTGTGCCCAACATCCCAAGGTGTCGAAGATATTGGTTGGCGGGATGAACAAAGCACGCCCCAAACTGGTGTCGACATCGCCCCAACCACGGGATCTGATAATGCGGCATCCCCAGATCCACAAGCCCAGATGGGGACCTCATACCCAACATCCACCGTCCCAACCCCCGAAATACAGAATCAATGCGGTACCACGAAAGTCACTGATGCTCAAGATCTTGATCCGCCAGTGCCAATAACCGAAGCGCCTGCTCCTGCCTCATCGGAGCCGCCCTCTACGCCACCGATC
>Ga0137359_10001868_pt1 | contig 16840 bp, 17 predicted proteins | sample Mad1_40_16metaG_FD_108281 | JGI IMG/M metagenome (GOLD analysis project Ga0137359, IMG submission 108281) | Vadose zone soil microbial communities from Angelo Coast Range Reserve, California, USA - Mad1_40_16 metaG | ecosystem: Environmental > Terrestrial > Soil > Vadose zone | place: USA... | reverse complement strand
GTAATCGAGATCGACGTTCGGGTGATCGCGGCGACGAATCGGGATATTTGTGATGAGGTAGAAGCGGGTCGTTTTCGTATGGATCTCTTCTACCGTCTCAACTCTTGTATGCTTGAGATTCCAGCACTCAAAGAACGGCCGGAAGACATTCTTCCTCTCGTTGAGTACTTTGCTGCGGGCGCCGGAAGGGCGGTCGGCTTCTCTGAGTCAGTCATGACAGCTCTTCGTAATTACGCGTGGCCTGGAAACGTGCGCGAGTTGGAGAACGCGGTTACGACGGCTGTCAAGACCTGCGACGGAGTAGTCCAACTACGGGATCTGCCAAAGAGGATGCAGCAACCGACTTTTACCTCGACAGACGCGGAAGCGGAGCTGCTAATTGGAAAGTCGGAAGAGTTCCTACCGCTCAGAGAGGCCACACGCAATTACATTAAGAAGGTCATGGCCCATACTGGAGGAAACAAGTCCGCGGCGGCCCGAATTCTCGGCGTCAGCTATCGTTCTATGTTCCGGATGCTAAAGACCGGAGATGACGATACCGATGGCCAGGTGGAGCAAAGCTCAGCAAGGTGCTCCGAGTTGCCCTTTGAGACTTATCGCGAAGGGAACGGATAGAATCATGAAATAATATCGGGAGTTGGCACAACAGCGGGTTCCAATTCAAACGTAGGCGGATTCGGTCTCTGGCTTTTGGCCAATATCTCTTCAATTCGAGCAAGCAGTTGATCTCCATCAAAAGGCTTGGCGAGGAATTCGTACCCCGCTTCAGTTATGGACTGGTCCTGTTGGAAGGGTTTTCCATAGCCGCTCGTTAGTAGCACCGGCACTTCAGGGTCAGTGGCGTGGATCTTTTGACAGACCATTCGCCCGTCCATTCCTGGCAAGCCAACATCCAGGATCACGAGATCTACTTGTTTTCCCTCTTGTCTCAGTTTCCGGAATCGCTTGAGAGCTTTATCGCCGGCGTTAACGGTGACAACGCGGCTGCCGCTCCGCGTGATGATGCGTTTGAAGAGCATGCGCACATTGTCGTCGTCTTCGGCGACCAAGATTAGGCCTCTCCTCGGCACTACTCCGGATTTGGCCCACGCTCTGGCATGCGTGTTTGGGGCGAGAGGCCAATGGTGTGCCTCCGCAAGCGGCAAATAGACGTCGAAGCGGGTTCCTTTACCTAACTCGCTTTGGACGTCAATGTAGCCATTGTGCTGTTTGACGATCCCGTAAACCGTGGGGAGTCCCAGCCCACTGCCTTGGCCTTCACCTTTCGTGGTAAAGAAGAGATCGAAGATCTGCGTAAGGGTCTCCTGGTCCATTCCCGTCCCGGTGTCTGAAACGCTCAAACGAACGAAGTCACCGGCGGTAGCCCAGACCCGCGTTGCCGTAAAAGAACTGTCAAGAGTGATGAAGGCGGTTTCGACCAGCAAGTGGCCGCCATGTGGCATCGCGTCCCGTGCGTTTACAAGAAGATTCCAAAGTATCTGGTCAATTTGCGAGCGCCCGGCCTAGATCAGAGAGAGATGCTGTTGGGCGTGAAAATTGGCGGAGACTCTCTCCCCAAAAAGGATGCGAGTAACGTAGATAGTGGCGGAGACCGCTTCATTGAGATCGATGGGCTCTCTGGCTAGTTGCTGTTGGCGCGCGTAGGCAAGAAGTGTTCGAATGAACCCCGCGGCTTTCCGTGAGACTCTTGTAATGTCATCCAAGTACTTCGGCGCACGCACCCACTCTTGCTCGACGATTCCTGATCCCTGTGCCTGATCATTCGAGAGCCGGCCAACCATCTCGCTGACCAACTGCGTGTTACAAATGATTGAGGTCAGTGCATTATTGAAGTCGTGGGCAATCCCCATTGTCAATTGGCCCATAAGCCGCATTCTTGCTGTGTGCGGATCGCCTTCTTCTAACTGGCTCGTCGAACTCACATTTCGCAGGAGGATCATGACATGCACCTCAAAGGCACTTGGCTGATCCGGATAGTCGGTCGGAATAACAATTAGTTCAATCTCGTTCGAGAGTGGCTTTGATTGGTAGAAAACCGTTTCTTTCGTATTTAAGGCGCGCGTTATGGGATGGATTTCCTTGTCCCTTTCGACAGAGGATGGAAACAGTTCCTCGACGGCCTGGCCCAGCATTTCATCCTTTGAGTAACCAGTGATAGCGGGGGCAGCCTGGTTGGCGAAACTGATCCGTCCACTTTGATCGATAGTTAAGAAACCCTCCCCAATATGGCTGGCTAATGACGTGATCATCGGATGAGTGCCAACCGACAACGTTGAATTCGATTCTGTCATGATCTTCCTTCTATGTACCCCCCTGAGTTATCACAGGAGAGATCCCTTATGGAGACGCCGAGCGTTCTCCGGTTCGTGTGCCGTTATGTGAAGACCCCACGGAGAAGACTTAATGAGATCCGGCAAATGCCAAAAAACCGGAAAAGTACTCTATAGAGAAAGAGTGTGTCGGTCTCTAGCTAGACTCAGTCTAGATGCAGACATAGCGGAGAGATTAATTTCAAGCGGCGAGAAAATGGTCGAGGCTCTCGGCGACTATCCGATAGCACTCGCAGGCGCTTTGTTCGAGACCAGGCCTATCAATGATGGTAATTTTGCCGCGCTTGTAGCGGATTAGGCCGGCTTCCTGAATTACGCCAGCAGCCATCGTGACGCGAGTGCGTGGAGTGCCGAGCATAAAGGAGATGATTTCTTGGGTAAGATGAAAAGTGTCCCCCGGTACCCGGTCGTGTGTTGTTAAGAGCCAGCGGCAGAGTCGCTTTTCTACTGTGTGGAATCGATTACAGAGCGCGGATTGCGAAATTTGGGTAAGTAGAGTGTGCGTGTAGGTGAGCAGTAGGTCTTGTAACTCATGGCCTCGCTTGAACTCGGCGTAGATCACCTGCGCCTTGATTCTCAAGGCATCACCAGGGACTTGCACCATAATCCGATACGGTGCTTTCTGAATTCTGAGAATGATAGGAATACCAACCATTCCTTCATTGCCCACCATCGCGATCTCAACGGTAGCTCCGCTTTGAGCAACGGAAAGCAAAGACGCCATGCCGCTGTTAAGAAAATAAGCGTGCGAGATAAGGTCTCCGATCTCATACAGGGTTTTGCATTTTGAAAAGTGAACTAACTCTAAGTGCGGCTGGAGCCGCTGATATTCTGCATGCGGCAGGGCAGACAGAAGCCGATTGTTAACCGCGTAGGGTTTTGCGGTTGCAGTCATGATCACCTCTGGGCTGCTCTGTGCCAATACTTGCTTCGGCAACAGAGCGGTGACTGATTTCAAGGAGTCGTCTGTGCGGTCAATTACCGTTTTCGTCGTACCCGAGAGGCCGACGCGCGAGCGGACTCCTTGTGATCTGGAACGCTCGGTAGCTTCTCAGGCAGATCCAACTTGTCATTAATAAGCACGTCCATACACACGCCTGCGATCTCCGAATACTTCAAGAGGATGGGAAGTGGCGGCTCACGCGTACCAAGTTCATAGCCGGAGATGCTGGCTTGATAAAGTTCTTCACTCAGACCCAGGCGGCGGATTATTTGATTTTGTGAGAGTCCAAGACGTGTGCGGATCTGAAGAAGTTTTTCCGTCAGACGAGCTGGCTTCGATCGTCGGCTTTTTCCCATCAGGATGGTCCTCCTGATGGCAATGAAGCCTTTTTGGGAGATCGACAGCTAAAACGAATTCGTTTTAGTCTGGCCTCGTGTTCTGTTACCGCCGGGAAGTCATAGGCCTTTGACTCCCTCGCAGCACTCATCAGGTGTGATGTCGTGCCGCCTCACGCATGGGCCAAAGCAAGCGATCAGTTGATCTAACTACAGTATGGCGCTGTTAACGCAAGATGCCAACTCACAGGTAACATTCCCGCGTGCTGAGTATGATGCAGACCAATCGGAGTTCAGGTGATGAAATCGCCGATCAGGCTACCTCGGAAACCAGAGCTACATCTATGCAATGAGGCGCCGAGTCTGGCTGTAACCGCAACTGACTAAGTCAGACTGTGAAAATAAAGAGGGCGTTACTGTCCTCACCCCAGCAACGCCCCGGACTCACAAGTCTGAAACTCGTGAGGTGCGTTCTCTAAGACGCACAGCGGATACATTCAGCATCCGCCCTTAGTTGTTACGTCTTATACAGTCCGACAATCTAAAATTCAAGCTCACCGTGCAACCCGAGTCTTGCGTTCTATGCAAGAGTTTTTGTAGGCGGCCCCACTTTCTTGATCGCGAGCTTATAGTGAAGATGACGAGGCCGAACAAAGAGTGTCTCTAGGGGCCAATTCGAATGAAGACCTTTTGTTGACTTCTCGCAACCTTCGGTATAGTCGCGTCCGTGGGACACAGCATGTTTTTGCAGTCACTATGAACTCTTTTAATTTACAACCCTTTCTTGATGAACTCCTGCTTGGTTCAATGTATGGTGTCTTCATCGACGATAGTGCTTCTCCTGGATGGCAGCCGACATCAACAGACGCGTCGAATCCATATCCAATTGGCGATTCATGGGTCGCCGTTATATTGCCGCCAAGTCACATGACCTCTGTTTATCGAACTCTCAGATCAGTATTAAAGGTTCTCAAAAAGTACTACAAGGCAAGGGAGTTTCACTGTTCCGAGATCTACTCAGGCAGAGGGGTATTTAAACATATCGATCTGGAAGAGCGATTTCTGCTTCTCACCGTCTTGGCCGAAATAATTCGCGACCACAAATTGCCTATAGTTGTCAGGACCCTCGATCCAAGTAGCAAATTATTGGAAATAGGGCATTCCAGGAGCGCTCGTCTGGGCGGGATTTGGGACCTTCGGAAACCTAAAGACATGGGTTTCATAGCTCTGCTCCGTCAGGTCGAAGAGTACTTAAGGGCCGAAAGTGCGAAAAACTCATTGGATACAGTCTTAGCACGGGTCTTTATCGATGAGGGTTACCTCAAGAGCGGATTCGCGATGGCGGGGTTTCCCGCCTTCGCTGAAGAGTCGATATATTTTGCCGATTCGACCTTGGCCGAGCCATTACAGCTTGCAGATTTCGCGGCGTTTACTATTAACCGCCATCAACTCCTAATGACGAAGGATGTATTGAGTCCAACTGATGTCCTATTCTTGAGAATTAGTTCGATGATTGTGCCATTTCTGCGGAACGTCGAGCTGAAACCGGTTCGAATGGGTGCTCAGGGCGGACCGAATCCGGTCCGTAGCTCAAATTATCTAGTTTCCATTTGGGAGAGTTTGAGTTCTAACGAGCAAGCTGCGATTCGCTACCTGTTGGGAATCGGAGAAGTCCGACCCGACGACCGAATCTTCATTCAGCTTACAAAGCGCGGTCTACTAACCGTCGATAGAACAAGGCGCTATGGGTATGCGCTATTTTCGCAAGGGTTCGAGAGAGTCGTACTGGACGCTCCCCGCAAACAACCCGTGTTTGACTTCCTCAAACGACTGCTTAGACTTTCGCGGCGCGAAGTTAGTGTTGAGGCTCAGGCGGGATTAATCGACTTTTTCGAGCATCGTCTTTTGGAGCAACGCAAGAGCAGAAGTAAGTCATAATCTCTCGTCAGCCACGAAATGTATGTCACGGCTTGAAGTATTAACCGTGCGCGTCCTAAATCCTCTGACACTGTTCTTTATCTTTGTGATTCTTCTCGTCGTCCCGGAGAATGTGGCACAGCAAGCCAACATGACGGCAGGACAACAATCATCTGGCGCCGGTGAGAACAGACGAAATGAGGTTGGTACATGGGGCGATTTCATTCGATGCACCCACATAGATCCGAAAAACACCTGACCTGGATAGGAGGTAGCGCGAACCGTAATAGTTTGAGTGTTGTTCAACGCATTAGCTGATTAGAGTCGACTCTTGATCGGGCGTTGCGTCGTCCGACAGTGCTTGTTTGTATCCTGCTTCTACTGCTTGTTCCACGGCCTTTGCAAAATCGACCAAATCTTGTTCGGTGTGATTGACATAAACTTGGGCAGTTGTTTTGGGATCTTTGTGGCCCAGAGCGTTGGCGATGTTTCCAATGCTAATCAGTTTTTGTACTCTGGTGCCGGGGGTGTGTCTCAGGTCGTGAAAGTGCAGGCCGACGTTACTGAGGCCTGCGTCCTCTAAGGCTCCGGCCCAGGCTGTGCGGACGTTGTCGGAGACGCCGAACACCAATTGATCAGAAGGCTTTTCCCCGGCTCGGTTTGCACGAAAGGCTTTCTTGCCAGGATTGTTGGTGATATCTAAGAGTGCTTCCCGAACTCGTACTGTCATTGAAGCGTTGCGGAGCTGTTTATCTCCGCCCAGGTCTTTGTAGTTAAGTAGGCCGAGGATTTTGCCAGCGCGAAAATCGATTTGGGACTTGGTTAAATTTATCAATTCGCCGAAGCGGGCGCCAGTATCAACGGCAACTATGATGAGGGCGTGAAGGTGCCGGCGATCTTCTGTTTCACAGGCTTTGAGTAGTTTGATTTCCTGGTCGAAGGTCAAGAAAAGATTTCGCTTTTTACGATCACTGGACTTGATGAGTTCGTTCTTACGGGCAAACTCAAAAGGATTGTGCTTGATCCATTGGTTACGTTTGGCTTCATTCAACATGGCGCGTATCGTGCCCAGCTCGCGAGCGACGGTTCCAGGTTTAATGTTAATCCTGGTGTCGTTTGGGCCACGCCGGGTGCAGCCAAGACGATATGCGCGATATTCTTTTAAGTCGGCGATGGAGATACTTGTGAGTTTCGTGGTTCCAAAAAATGCTCTGGAGTGCTTGAGGTGGGCTTTATAGGTGCTGACGTCTCTAACGCCTCTCTGTTTTTCTCCATCATCGTTATATTCGGCCTCGATATAATTGGATTTTTCGCAGTAGTCGGCTAAGTCGGACCAGGTTACGATTTTTCTTTCCAGGGCTTTGGGGCCCTGGTCTTCAAGTTTGTTGAGTTCGATTCTTATGGCTTCTCGCGCTTCGGATTTACCCTTCCGTTCGCGGTGTATACTTTTGCGCTTACCGCTCTCGTCGTAATAGTGGAGGTATCCGTCATAACCGACAAGTTTGCCGTTGCGTCTTTTAGGGGCGACACCCATTGAGTATTTCATCGAAGGTCCTTTATAGATTTAGAATGTGGTTGAGGTTGTGCCTCCACGAGGATGAGTGGAGGTGAGCTAAGGCAACTGTAGCACAGAACGAAATGAAATTGGTCGGGTAATTGGTCGGGTTGGATTACATAAATGATAAAAAAGCCATTATAATTAGGGTTCAGGAGAACAGAGCGCTGCCTTGACACGGCAGAGGTCTGGGGTTCAAGTCCCCACGCGCCTACCATTGGGTTATTTTGTTCCTTCTGTCCTCCCTTCATCGTTCACGGCACAGTTGGCAGACTCTTGGCAGACTCCCGAAAAACTTGAGGAGAATTGTAATTCTCGGCGTTGTTTTCCATCCCCAACCGCTTCTTCCACATATCACTGACGAGCCGTTGGCTCCGATAAGTGCGCTAACCAACTCAAAACAGATTCTTAAACCTTCCGTTGGGCTGCGAAGTTCACTTTGACGATCGCGTAATTGATATTTTTGCCAGACAAACGCTTGATCCCAGGCACGCAACTAGGCACAACATTGGTAAGATCCTTATTTACCAGCATCAGAATCTCGGCAAACACCTTCGAGGAATCCTACAAAGAGAGAGGTTGATCGAAATCTACTTCTCGGAACCGAACTTTACAGAACCATGTTCGGCAGCTGGCCAAATTTCGAGCGAATTATGGGAGTCATTAAAACTAATTCTTGGAGAGGCAGCGCAAGAGGGCATTTCTGTTTTTGCCTTTAACTCAAAGTTTCTAACGTACGAAAAATTGTGCGAACAAAAGCCTGATCACCCCCCCGCTGGAGCCACACCATAGCGACACGCAGTGATGGCCGTATTTTGATTGACTGCCCATGGCGTTGCCGATACAGTTGCGCCCGGTCAAGACAGTTCTTTTGTAGCTCAACACATTCGGAACTCGGAACGACATTACCCCGCAATTACTAGTCATGGAAGAGTGGACGACGACACCTACGTACGACTCGCTCTGCTCTCTAAGCGGAGGAATAGATACGACAACGCTGGCTTATCACCTCGTGCGAATTCAAGGACTTCGTCCGTTGTTTGTGTTTGTCGATTATGGACACAAAGCCCGCGTTACGGAGTTGCGATGTGCCCGGTCAACGGCCAAAACGCTGGGCTGCAGTCTGTTCGTGCTGCCGTTTGAGACGTATCGAATTCTTAGCGACAGTTATATTTTTGACGGAGATGCGGAGTTTGAAATCGGCTCGCAGTTCTGGCTGGAGGGAAGGAATGTCCTCATAGCCTTGTTTCTGGCAGTAATCGCTGCCAAGCACAGAGTGCGCGACGTTTACATGGGTAGTCACAAGCCGCTCGCCGGTTGGGAGGACGAAGGATATCCGGACTCAACAAAGGAATCATACGACGCGATAAATACGCTTATCGGAACCGCGTATAAGTGGCATGCACGGATTCTCAATCCGTTTATCGACTGGGATTGGGATAAGTCGCAAATCGTAAAGTACGGTCACGCCCTCGGCGTCCACTGGGAAGACACGTTCACGTGCTGTGAAGCTGGTGACCGTCATTGTTGGTCATGCGAAGCATGTAACGATCGAAAGACCGCGTTTGCTATCGGCTGTTTAGAAGATCCATGTCTTTATCAGACTTATGTTTCCGGCGATTCGCTCGCACTCAAGACCTAACAGTTTTGCCCCTTACAAAAGGAGTTTCCTCATGTTTCAAACTGCATCTAGTCCTCCGATTCTAATCAGTTGGATTTTGTTCGCTATTAAATCGGCTGAGTTCCCGTCCCTTCTGAAATCGGGTGTAGAAAAGGCGAGGATTCACAAACGAAGGTGCGCCGAGATCATATCGGCATATGATGGGAGATTGAAATGGCTGAAGACTCTGGCGCTGATACGCCCGAGGATAATGATACTTACCAGCTTAGTCATGGCGATTATACTGACTTGGTTCATTGTAATGATCTTCAGTTACTACTTTCCGGATTATCGAATTGCTCGAGCTCTAAATCAGTTCATCGCCGCGACGTATGTTTACGCCGTAGCGTTCAGCCTAGCGACGATTCTATTCGGAGTCGTTTTCGTCTTTGTCACGAGCTTAAGTTTCGCCAGACTTTACGATGTCTTTAGCCATCTCTTGCCACAGCCGCAACAACGACTTGCTTCGCGCATCGATCGAGAGGACGACGGTTTTTTCTATGTTGATGAAGGAGAAGCGGAGAGGATCATTGCTTATGTGATCACAAACGTGCTGAATAATCCTTCATGGTACCAAAAGAGCATCGTCGTCAAACCCGCCGATAATGAAATCACATCAGCAAAGTACGCCAACTTCCTTTTCTTCGGTCAATTGTTGGAAGGGAGAGCTACTGTCGGCGATGGCCTGGATCGGTGGGGTTGGGCTGCGAATCTTTATGCCAACACGGATTTGTTTGAGCCCGATCGAATGAAGGAATTGGTGGCATCGCGGACGTTCGCACAAAGCCTGATTACGCGACTAATAACTGATTCTGGCAGTAAAGAAATCAATGTTCCCAGCTTACATGATCTTCTCAATGCCGGGGCCGCGAAGTTAGGCAGGCACCATAAGTATGACTGCCGAAACATTAATAAAGCTGGGCTGTGGAACGGCTTGCTTATTAAGACGAAACTCCGCACTCGTTATGAGATGCTGAAGAGAAGGCTAATCAAGCTCAATATTCTTGATGATCCGCCCGCCAAGGCCAATACCATCCAGCTCATCAAGTTAATGGCAGCTCGTAAGATTTGGGAAATCAACTGGAACGATGTTGAGTTCGCCTTCGCTCCATGGCAATGCGTCTTTTTGTTAAGGTCAGGGATTCTCAAAACCAATTTGCCTAAGTTCTCAGCGTGGGACGGTGATTTCGAATGGTTCCGAGACGACGCCCTTAGGAGGATCTCGAAGCTGGTTCAAAGATCCCTCGCCGTCTTGAATGGGACAGACCAGCAAAAAATCAAAACGATCCTGGGTTCGGACATTGATTTTGCCGGTGCAATCGTGCTCGCAGATACCTTTCTGTGGATGCTTGGCAGCAAGTCTTGCCGTTATAACAACTGTGGACAAATGACAAGCGGAAAAGGAGAGTTGTGTCCGCTGGGACAGTTTGCCATTTGCAAACCAATTCAGGGCAAGAGTCTGTTCACGTTCAGACCGAACGATTTTGTGTTGGAATAAAGAGCAGCATGCCTATCAGAAAGCGCAAGAGAGGAGTACTGTTACTGTCTGGCGGCATTGATTCAGCGGCGGTTGGCTACTGGATGAAAAGAGCTGGGTACGACGTATATCCCATATATGTCGACCATTTCCATCTCGCGCCGAAATTTGAATGGCTCGCCGTCAGAAAGCTTTGTAATCACGCAGGATGGGAAAAGCCATTACGTCTTCGTTTCAGTGGATACCTGAATCTGAAGCGACACTACAACAAGGTTGCCGGCGGGCTGCCTCGCGATAAGAGGAAGATGTGGGACTTTATCTATGGCGGGTATCCGGCTCGGACATTGTGGCTTATGAGTTTAGCCACCGTGTATGCACTGCAGTTGGAGGCTGAGGCCATCGGCCAGGGAACTCATACCTCATACGCGTTGCATCCGGAACAAAGAGAGATACGGATAACTCCGGGAATCCCCACTTTCGACAACAGCTTTGAATTTTTCACGATGTTTGAAGGCCTAGTGAACATGATAGCCGCGCGCCGCGTGGTGTGGGACGATAAACGTCACATAACCATTGAAACGCCCTTTTTCAAGTTCAGAAAGAGTGAGGTAGTGGCGTGGGCCAACAAGCGACAACTTCCTCTTAAGCTCACGTACTCCTGTTTTGTGTGGTTCTTCTCGAGCAAAGGTCTTTCGTTGCGCAAGCTCGAGCACTGTGGGGTCTGCCCCTCATGCAAGGAACGAATTCAGGCGTTCCGCGAAGCGGAGGTAGAAGATCCGACAAACTACAAGAACCATCGACACCTTAAAGCTGCCATTTGATTGTCCACGTGCGCGCCTGGTCGCCATTCTTGGTAGGCCTCTCTTACGCTCAATTTTCCGATGAGAGTTTGCCTGGGATATTCGCTGAAGAGTCCTTACCTGCGACCTTGGGATCATTTTGATCTGTCGCAGAACGGGATACTCATTTCAGCGTACGAAATTTTCAGCAAGCCCAAAGTACGAGAGCGGATAGAATCGCAAGGCATTCATGAATTCCTTGGATTCGGCGGATACGTCGTGATCGATAGCGGCGGTTACCAGATGTATTATGGCAACAGCATCTCTTATTCACCTCGGCAACTGGCTGACTTCTACAACCAGGCGAAGCCCAACCTTGCGATTTCGCTGGACTATCCGACAACCCTTAGAGATGACCCCGATGAATTCAGAAATAAAATCAGATTCAACTACAAGTGTTATCGGGAAATGAAGGGAAGGGTCTTAGCCTCCAATCTGGTCCCGGTGTGTCATAGTCCGAAAGAAGTCTCCATTCTTGAATATGAACGCTACTCGAAGTTGGGGACGATAGACTGTCTCGGTATTGCGGGAATCTCTCAAATAATGATGCGCTCACAATACAGGAAAGATGTGGTCGACTTTGTGAAGTTCATCGTGGAAAGGAAAGCCCACGACTTTCATCTCTTCGGCTGGGGTGCTACAACCCTGTCGAAAATGGCGGAAATGCTTAATGCAACTTCCGTAGATACGTCGTCGTGGAGGAAACTAGCCGCATATGGAAAGATAATTCTTCCGGGACTAGGTGAAAGACATGCTTCCGAGAAACTGTCAAAGGCGTCTCGGGCCAGCCAGATCCGCGACGAGGAGCTGGAGGAGTTAGCGAAGTGTAAGTGTCCGATCTGCACAACAGGTAAGCCGCTGAAATATTTTCGGAAGCCAAACGAGGGATTCCGCTCTCGCGCTATACATAATGCTTATGTTCTTACTAACTGTAGAGAAATACCTCGCAAGTACAAGGTGCTTTACAATTACCTTGTCACCCGAAAGATCTAGCCTGCTGTCAACCCTGTGCTGAGACAATTTTCACTAGCTATGGTGCGGATTTCAGTAACTATGAGAACCGACATTGGGGTTGATCAACAAGCAAGAAAGGTACGGGTTGTAATACTACTGATTATAACGATGTCAGACTCCGCAATAGCCGTTTGTAATTAATCAAACTTTCTTACCTGGTCCAGCTTGGAAATATCTCCAGCCACGGCGAAGCTGATTTGCTTGAGCGGTAAAGGCTGTTCGAGCGTTGCAACGGCTGTCACCATCGTGTCCCAGGTGGCATGGGCGTAGCCAGGTGTCATGCGTGACGCTGCGGCGAAGCCAGTCATTGGCGTCGAATGTCCGAGCAAGGCGGAAATCACAAAGTGATGAACCCCTCGTTCGAGTAAGCGAGTTGCGAATGTGTGACGCAGATCATATGGCCGCAGATTTTCGATGCCGGCCCTCGCACAAGCGGCTGCAAAGCCTTTCTTGATCGCCTTAATCGGCTCATCTTTGCGATTGGTAAACAGCCACTCGCCGGTAGTTGCGTCCTCAAGCAAGATCCTAAAGACGTTCTGTGCAGGGTGGTTTAACGGCAAAACGCGAGGCTTGCCATCCTTTCCCTTAGCAATCAGAACCGCATAGGGTGGAACGAGCACATCTCCTTGTTCGACTCTGCAGTAACGCGCTTCAGCACCCAGATTGACGTGCTCTTTCCTTATGGCAAGTACCTCTTTGGGAGGCCTGATGCCCGTGTTAAGTACAATTCGACTGATCGCTGCCAAATGTTGGCCGTGCTCATTGAAGGCCGCAAACAATCGATGTTCCTCGTCGTCGTCATACTTATTTAGCCACCGCTCACGATTTTGCCATGTTGGAAGTTGCTTCAAAACAGTCCGACTCACCTGTCCACAGGGATTGTCGTTAATGAGACGCTCTCGATTTGCCATGTTAAAGAGTTGATTCAGCATGTTGTAGTGGCGCCGTACAGTGACTGGAGAATGCGGCCTGTCAAACCGCGTATTTGTTTTAAGCAGCGTTACGAGATAATTCTCAATCATGCGTGGTGTAATTTGATTTAAGGTCTTGTTTCCAAATTCCTCGACCAACCGCTTTCCGAACTGCTCGTCAAAAGCGGTAGAGACTGCCGTTTTGTGTTTCCGCGAATAATCCATATAGATCTGGTCGAAAAATTTGGCGAAGTTTTTCAACTCAGAATCTTTCAAAATTGTTCCCATTCTGATTTCGCGTTTCAGTTCATACTCTTGCTCCTTTGCTTTCTTCTTGGACGTGATTAAGGGCCTGTCGTCCTTCCCGTTAAAAGTGAATTGATAGAACGTACCGTCAATCCAAAATTGGGATTCGCAGATGCCCTCTTTTCCACGTTGTCTAATTGTCATAGCTGCTTCCCCCTTCCGGTAGAAAGCGGCTAGAAAAGTCAAGGAAGCTAAAGGCGGCTTTAGGATCGGTACAAGACTTAGGCTGCTTCATATTTGACTACCTGGATTTGCGATTTGGCGCTCGCCCAGTCCAAAAGAATTTCGCGAGGAAATATGATCACGCCCTCCAGATCAATATAAGGAACGGGCCGACGAGTCTTGCCCTTGCGAGCCAGCATCACCAGCTTGCGGATATGACTTTCGGAGCAGGACAAAAGCAACGCTGCTTCCTTCACGGTCACATGCTCCTTCGCTTTTATGAACGCCAGCTGTTCGCGGAGTTTTGCGGATCTGTCATCGGGAAGCTGAACTGGGGCAATGTCATTGGCAATCGCCTCTTGAACGATCGCTCGAGCAATCTCAGTTATTCGCTCGTCTAATATGACGAGGAGGTCCTGGTTCTTCATTGTCGTTACCTTCAAAGGGTTCTGAGAGAAATATCGGATTGGCACTTGGGCAAGTCCTGAAAAGCTTGGGTTTTGTCAGCCGCCCCTTTTTAGGCACGTACTGAAGAACCATCCCGCGCAGCAAGCAAACACCCTCGGCTTCGTTGGCGGAATGCGTCAAGGAGAATTTCGTACAGGCGCTTGGGAGTGTCGTTGGCGTGATATCAGCCCGTGGCTAGAGCAGGGTGATTTACACCCTTCACGAGGTGCCGCCAAATTGTCAACGCCCGAATTTCCTCGCTTTGTTTGAGTGGTTTGTCGTCCGTTGTGGTGGCACAGAAAGTGCTGGCGATTTTGGGCCGGCGCCAACCGCTGTTCTTACAACGTCACTGAATCACAAAATAGGAGCATCAAGATATTTTGATATTAGTTACGATGATGAATCGCGAAGAATTAATCACCGGTCTGCAAACTCAGCTAGATCGGGCGCTGAGAAGTGTCATTTCCTTAATGCGAGAGGAGGCCCAGAAGATTTTATGGGGCTATCTTGACTGTGAGTCCCTATCAGACACAGGTCGTTGGCGAAATATCGCCGCACGAGAAATCATTCAGCTCGCTGAGGCGATTCCGAAAGAGCTTTTTCATTCTTCAAATCGCGCCTATTGCCCACTTTGTAAGGATGGCGCATTGGTCCTTTATGAGAGTGGCTTTAAACTTCCAGAGGGGCTTCGTCGTCACCTCATCGGATGGGGTGACGAAAGCAATCAGTGCATAGTGTTTGGCGCCGCAATGAGCCTAGCCCGTGATCATTGGGGCGAGAGATTTCGCGAGAAGCAAGCTGATGAAGCTACTAGCATAGCGAGAGAGCGAAGAAGGTCTGAAACACTCTACAAGCTTGACCCCTACAGGTCTCCGGCGCTGATCGATGAAGGAATTCCATTTGATAACTTTCGCAGTGTCGATGAGATAGCCTGGGTCGAAGATCGCCTCTTGGCCCTCGGGTTCAAAATTGATCTTGACCGAAACGTGAAATCGTACACCAGCGAGTCCGATACCTTTATCGTATATGCCGACCCGCGCCGAAAGTATCAGATCGAATTCAGTATTTACCTGAAACAATTTGCGCAGGTCAGAGCCGAACCGCCGATTGGCTACTTTGGCCTTTCGGATCATTGGAAGAATAGCATTGAGCAGAAATATCAAAGCCGCCTACTGGAGACGATACGAGAGGCTGACGACTTTCATGAGATCCAGCGTCACGGATGACGCAGGCTCTAACAAGTAGTTTCTTCCGAGCAGACTATCGAACCCGCGAAGAGAGTCGAGCGCAGATCCGGCTGCGTTGTCCCTGGCGATGCTGTTGTAAACTTGCCTGTCTTCTAGCTGGGTGCCGCAGGCGCATAACCCATTTCCTCCCAGACTCGCCGGACTTCATGGAGCGGTTTCCCTCCGAACGTCAAAGTCCACTGACGAATCGTCATCGTCTCGAGTGAGGTGTTTGCGAGAATAGCGTCATCAATCCCTTTGTATGTTTGCCAAGTGACGATTCTCGTAGTGGTTGAGAGTTGGTACGCGGTAGTGTCCTGTTCCCTGGCGGCAATGAGTCGGGCGAGTTGCCGAGCGACCGCTGGATTTGTTTTGTAGTCAGCGTCAAAGGCAATTAGCGCGTTGTAATTGCGGGCGGCGTCGATGATTTCTGGGTGAGAGCAGCTAACCCCGCTGGTAGCGATAACGCGCGCTTTCGGTCTGAGACTTACAAGAGTCTGAGCTTTGAGGGCGCCTTCGGTAATGATGACAGTTTGTCCCGGCGGCAGAGTTGCCGCCTTGAAGGTAAAGTGGATTGGCGTGCCGGAACTCACGCCTCGGAATTGAAAAGGGCATGCGAGCCAACGGTACTTCTTTTCGCCGGTGCGAAGATCGTTTCGGTGAAACCGGAGTTGGCAGGCTTGGATTCGGGCTTTATCGTCGCGGTACCGAATGACGAGCAAGGGCATGTTGTAATCACGAGTACCCCACAATTGAAGGTTGCCATATTCGTCTTGCCAAAAACCCGGAACGCCAATTAAGGCAGCGCGCGTACTTCGACGCGCGTACTCAGGAAACCTGACCCTAATAAACTTGTTCAGTGTGCGAGCCAGACTGGCGCGTTCCTTCTGGGTGCGTGGAAGCGCACCGTGAGTTTGCATTGCTCCTTCACTTAGTCCTCTTGATAATAGACCGTTCGGTCCGTCTACCAGTTGGGAATAGTACTTCACAGCAGGCGACCGTCGGATCAATTCCTCGTAAACGGCGTTGCGAATCTCGATTGGAGCGATTTCGATTGGAGGAGGCGCCTGCTTTATGTTTGTTCGGGGGTTGGCAACCAGGAAGAGATGGTTGTGGTGGTAGATATTGCCTCCATTGCGCGACGTACCTTTAGAGCCATTGCTCACCCGCATACAAATTGAGGTTTGTTCGTCGGTGGTGTAACCGCACCAGTCTGGTTTCTCACAAATGCGGCATGGCCGGTATTTGTTCACTCGACAAAAGCCGTTGATAGCAATTCGTTGCCGCCGCGGAAAGTTGATGATCCTGCATTGGTTGGTATTGGGAATATTTGCTGACATTGGCCCTCGATGCTGAGTTTCCCAGGTGAGAACTCCATTGATTGATTGTGATTTTTGTCTCGTGGAAGACGATTTCTCTCTGACCCCTCGATTGTTCGAAAGTGTCTATTGCCTTGGCTTCCGCTTAATTTTTGATCGCTGGAATACCTGAGAGAAGGGAACTTGTTTACCCGCAGAGCAGGCGGGAAGCCCCGCGCCATCCTCCGAGCGGGCGAGCGAAGCGGAGGCGCAAGTAGGAGAATTTGTAAACGCAGGCGTCCCGATAACAGAGATTAGGTCCGGGCACTTTTCCTGGGCGCGGGCTTTGGGAGGACATAATCTGCTGTTATCGGCGGCGTCTGAGGCCCGCGATGATGGGTCGGCGCAGATCGGCATCTG
>Ga0137359_10001861_pt1 | contig 16871 bp, 16 predicted proteins | sample Mad1_40_16metaG_FD_108281 | JGI IMG/M metagenome (GOLD analysis project Ga0137359, IMG submission 108281) | Vadose zone soil microbial communities from Angelo Coast Range Reserve, California, USA - Mad1_40_16 metaG | ecosystem: Environmental > Terrestrial > Soil > Vadose zone | place: USA... | reverse complement strand
TCACGGAGCAATACCGCGGGCTTCGATATCAAAGCGTCGAGCCTGGGAATTCGCTGCCGTTTTCGACGAACCAGTTCGACATCGTTTTCAGCAACGCGGTACTGGAGCATACGGGCTGCCGATTGTCGCAGACGGCGTTTCTGAAAGAGGTGTGCCGCGTCGGAAAGCGGTTTTTCATTACGACGCCTAACCGATGGTTCCCCATCGAACATCACACGGGGTTGCCGTTTTTGCACTTCCTGCCGTGCGCCGCCTATCGGGCGATTCTGGCCAGGACCTCGTACCGATATTGGGCGGATGAAGCGCACCTGAACATACTGTCTGGCGATGCGCTGCGGCGGATGTTGCCGGCGGGGGTGAAGGGACAGGTGGAGACGGTTCGCCTCTTCGGCCTGTCGTCAAACCTGATCGCGTTTGGGGACTGCCGAGGGGTGGTCGGGTAACGGACTCGATGCTACTTTCGCGTTGTCGACGTCGCGCCTGTAAAGTCGTCTTTGTACGCGCTCTGATGCGTAGAATGTTGGTGCGAATGCCGCCTGGGGACGCCGAGCGCAGTGAATCGGCACTTGAGGATTGCGAAGATCCAAGTCAGGGGATCTCGAAACACCCTAATTTTCTTTCCTTCGTCAAACCCCCGGGACTGATAGCTCACCGCGACTTCGACGGGCCTGAATCCTCTTCGAATCAGCTTTCCCAATAGCTCGAAATCGAAGTCAAAGCGATTGCTGGTAAACATTAAGCCGTCGAGACAATCCGATCGAAACACCTTATACATCGACGTCGGGTCCGTAAGACGGGTGGCGAATACCGCATTGAAGAGCGCATGAAATAATATGCCGCCGCAATTCATGAATGCCGCTTGCAGACCTTCGTGCGCGAATTGGCGAATTTTCCAACCGTCGGGCCCCATGTGGCGGCTTCCAAGCACGAAGGCGGTTCGCCCTTCAATGATCGGTTTCAGCAGCTCGGGGTAATCAGCGACGTCATATTCCAAGTCCGCGTCCTGAATGAGCAATATGTCTCCGGTCGCGGCCGCGAAACCCTGTCGGATCGCATGGCCCTTGCCCATCGGCCTTGGCTCATGGATAACCTGAATTCTCGGCGAAAGTTCGGCCGCATGACGTGCGTGAAACTCCGCGACGATTTCGCGGGAGCCATCGGTTGAGTTGCTCTCAACGATGATGATCTCTTTGGAGGCTTCCGGAAGAGGTTGTGCCCAGACACGATCCAAAAGAGTCGCGACGGTGGCGGCTTCATTGTAGACGGCAATGATGATGGAAACTTTCATGGGTGTCCGCAGATCCGGCGCAGAGTGTCACTTAGGTAAGTGCCGCCTTCGTCCGGGTAGGTTGCATGGTCCAGAAAATATGTGCCGCCGCTACGACACCGTTCCCGATATGCTATGGATGCTACATGACTCGCAAGGCTGACACCATGGTGCCCGATCTGCTTGCCGATCCGTTCGCGGAACGGTCGCGGACAATCGCGCAGGAGCGCTTTCAATTGCTGGGTGGGCGGTTCCAGTTCGAGAGCGATAGTCCACAGTTGCTCCGTTTGGTGGATTCGGCTTACTCGGGCCTGCCGCCGCACCGGCTGTCGACCGTCGCGCCGCGCCTGAGGGTCAGATTGCTGCTGAACGCTCCTGAACAGCCGAGTCCGCGCAGAGGATCGGAGCCGCCGCCGTTATCAATGCTTTCTGGAGCCGGATACTTGGGCGGTGCGACAAATTCGTCGAACTTCGTCCTTTTGTCTCCATCTGAACGAACGGCGCTCGTGGTGCTTTCACGGCGGATGCTCCGGTTTCCCCACCACACGCGGTATGAGTACATCGAATTCGCGGCGTTCACTCTTGCGTCGCGCTGTCAGGAGCTGGTGTCCCTGCACGCTGCCTGCGTCGGTCGAGGGGGCCGGGGGATTCTCTTGATGGGGCCCAGCGGTTCGGGAAAGTCGACGGTAACTTTGCATTGCCTCTTGCAGGGCTTCGATATGCTCTCGGAGGACAGCGTATTTGTTGCGCCGGATACAATGCTTGCGACAGGTGTCGCAAATTTCCTCCACGTTCGCTCCGATGCACTGCGCTGGCTCGGAAAGACTCGGGACGCCGCGGCGATTCGCAAATCGCCGGTTATTCAGCGACGAAGCGGCGTCAGGAAGTTCGAGGTAGACCTGCGACAAGGTGTCTATCGGCTCGCAGCCTCCCCGTTGAAGATTGCCGCCGTCGTATTCCTTTCACCGCAAAGCGCCGGTGATCGCCCGCTCCTCAAGCCGCTGTCGAAATCCGACCTGCTTGCGAAATTGACGGCCGCTCAAGCCTACGCAGCAAACCAGCCAAAGTGGACCACCTTCTGCAAGAGCGTGTCAGGGCTTGGCGCATTCGAGTTGCGCAGGGGGAGTCACCCTCTCGAGGCGGTCGACACCCTGGAAGCACTCCTCGGATCCCGGGCGCAGTAGGCCACGATGGGGACGTGGCCTGTCAGCAGGTGGTCGACGAACCATGAAATCAGCCAGAAAGCAGGCTCGGTCGCGGCTTGAGCACGAGGCCCATGCAGAGATTGCTGAAGATAAAGGGCAGGAACGGGAACGGAAACAGGACCTTTTTCTCCACGGTAAAATACGGGTTGAGTTCGGTCAGTATCTCGTGGGGGCGATTTACATGCTCCCTCGAGATGAACCAGCCGTAGCCCCCCTTGAAATGCCGGTTGTACACCCGTTCGGCCGAAATCTTGCGTGCAAACGAATAGGCCAGGCCTCCCTCACAAGGGATGACGACAAGCATCTGGCCCCGGTCCTTGCTTAGCAGCCTATGTGCCTCGCGAACGCATGACGGGAGGTCGGGCAGGTGTTCCAAGACGTGGACGGCGATATAGCGGTTGAAAAAGCCGTCCTTAAAGTCGAGGCGCGCCTGACAGTCGCCCGTGATGACCTTCACGCTCGGAAAGCGATTTCGTATTTCCGACGCCATGTTCTCGCGTAACTCGACGGCGTAGTAGTTACCTTCCTGTTCCGGCGTCAGCTTTTCGTGGAGGATGTGTTCGCCGAGGCCGGCCCCGACCTCGATCGTAGTCCTAAATCCGGGGTGCGAATGCTTGACCGGAAAGTTGTGGTTGAACGTCTCGATGAGTCCAAAGCGGTGCGGAAGCTGCTCGTGCCAGAGCTTCATGAACGCATCGCTCGTCCGTGCCTGGTCCGGCGTCATTGGAGGCAGGACTTTCGGCCATTTAGCGGGCTGCACAGTACTAAACCTCGCCCGTCACCAGGGTAAAGCTCTGGAGAAAATGGAAATCCGGGCGTCGCAACGCAAATTGCGGATGTTGCGGATCGCACAAGCGTCCGAGTTCGGCGTAGTCGCCGTCCGATAGATAGGGCCGCAGACGCTCGCCCCACGTGTCTCTGAATATCGTATCGCGCAGATAGCCCTCGGTGGCCGTGTCCACGGGAGATACGCGCTCGATCAGAACCGTTCTGGAAGCGACGTTCTGCAGATTGGCTGCACGCAGGACACCGACGATCGCCCGCACGGAAGTCAGGTCGCGCTCATCCAAGGAATACCGATCGCGGTAGTACTGACGCACGGCCTCATTGGTCACACGCTCCAGTCTCGAATCCCACGCAAGGTACATGTCTGGCAGGAGCGAGCTTTGCCCGAGTGCGATTCGGCCGCGAGGCCGTAACAGGGTCGTGAGTTTGGCCACCGCTAGGATCGGATCTCGAAAATGATTGATGGTGTTCACGCACCAGACAAAGTCGATGCTCGCGGGAGGCAGTTGCGCCGCCAGTAGATCTCCCTGAATGACCTCGATACTTGCTGAAGCGTACCCGCGAGCCGCCTCCACATGTGCCGACGCCAGGTCGATGCCGACGACGCTCCCTGATGGGTTGACCTCATCGAGCAGCCATGGAAGAGCTTCACCGGTGCCGCATCCCGCATCCAGAATTCGCATCCCGGGAGCCAGGCCCGCATTCGCGATCAATGCGCGAAGCTCCGGTTTGGCGAATGAATTGAATAAGCTCAATTTGCGGGAATAGTCCCGCAGCGGTGTATCACCCAACAATCCGGCGGATGACGCCGCAAAGGTCGAGCCCGGGTTGGTCATTGCACTTGCTGCGTAGCGCTCCTTGATTGGCCGAAGGTGCATGTTTTGTATGTGCCCGCGCGGGGCAAAATGGTTGCCAATGACTGCAAGTGGCTGTTTTTCATGAGAATGGCAGATACTGAATCAGCCGCGCGGGGTCTCGATATCGCACGCTCCCCTCACTATCCTGGGCAAGCAGGTTCGCCTCGGCCAGGTCCCGCTGCGGCATGCCGCACAGGATCCATGCCGCGGTCATGATCGGGGGCGGCTGAGTTCATTGCATCGTGATGTCGCCGTTAAATGCGACACTCACCTTGAGCCCCGGCACCTCGAGGGTCATTTTTGCGGGAAATGATTCCGTGCCCGTAATTGCGCCGGCCGCCTCGGCCTTGGCCACGGCGTGCTCAATCTCCCGCTGCGAACTGATGCCGACCATTTTTAGGAACTTGCGTATGCTGAGATTCAGCGCTTCTTCGTTCATGGGATCTCCTGATTCAGTGGCCCGGTGCAATATGCTACCGAACCTCGCTGTTCGCAATGTGGTTGCCCGCCTCGCTATGGTGATGACCCTGCGCCCGTCTGAGCGGCGTAAATTCTCCGCACCGATTCCATGGTGTCGGCGTCTTCGGCTCGCTTGTCGTCGCGATAGCGCTTGACCCGCGCGAGCCGCAGCGCCAAGCCGCCCGGATAGCGCGTGCTCGCCTGCAGATCGCTGAAGGCAACCTCCGCGACCAGCTCCGGGCGGATATAGACGGTCCACTGATCCCGATGCGTCTCCCGCGCCAGAAACTCCTTGGTCTGCCATTCGAGCATGGCATCGGTGAGGCCTTTGAATGTCTTGCCGAGCATGACGTACTCGCCGGTGGCCGGATCCAGTGCGCCGAGATGCAAGTTCGACAGTTTGCCGGTACGGCGGCCGTGGCCCCATTCGGCGGCGATCACCACGAGATCGAGGCTGTGGGCACGCTTGATCTTGAGCCAGCTCGCACCCCGATTGCCGGCCTCGTACGGTGCATCCAGCGCCTTTGCCATGAGACCTTCGTGTCCGGCGGCGAGCGCGGCTTCGTAGAAGGCGCGTGCCGCGGGCTCGGATGAGGTGATGAGCCGTGGAATCTGCGCCGACGCCGGAACGGCCTCGGCGAGCGCCTGGAAGCGCTCACGTGTGGGACGGTCCGCGACGCTTCGTCCATCGAAGCGCAGGCAGTCGAAGAAAAAGGCTCTGATCGGCAGCTGGGCGCGCAACTTCTCGACGTTGAGCTTACGGCCGAATCGGCGCATCGTGATCTGGAACGGATGCGGCCGCTCCGATGCATCGAATGCAATCGCCTCGCCGTCGAGCACCAACGTATGTGCCGGGAGCCCGCGCGCCTCTTCGACGATTTCCGGCACCGCGCCGGTGACTTCGTTCAACCCACGCGTATAGACGCGGACGTCATCCGCCACCTTGTGGACCTGGATGCGCGCGCCGTCCATCTTCCACTCGAACGCCACTTCGCCCGGAAGCTCCCGCAAGGCCTCGGCTACGTCGGCAGCGGTTTGCGCAAGCATGGGCGCAACCGGCGAGAACAGTTCGAGCCGGAATCTCCCGAGGGCATCGGCTCCATCCAGCAACGCAACGCGGGCAACCGCGCCCAGGCTCCTCGAATACATGGCTGCGCGACGCACCTGTGCGGCCGGCAGATCCGCGGCCGCGGCAATGGCATCGATCATGATTCCTACCAGCGCACCCTGCCGCAGTTCCCCGACCAGAAGACGCAGAAGAAACGCCTGCTCGGCCGGTGTTGCCCGTGAAAACAAATCGCCCAGCGCTGCCGCGCGCTGCGCTGCCGAGCCTGCTCCACGAATACCGGCGATCACGACGAGGCGGTCATCGACCTCGGCGATCGTGAGCGTCTCGGCGCCGGCGGTGGTTGTTGATCCGGCCTCGTGCAACGTTGAGTAGCCGATGCCGATGCGCCCTTGAGGCGTCTCTCCCGACAGGTACTGCACGGCCGTCTCGATTTCCTCCGGCGGCAACGCCCGCAGGAAAGCGGCCAGCTCCCGCACCTTGCGGAGGCGGGCGGAAGTGGCGCCCACGCGCTGCGATGTGGCGACGAGATCGGCCAGCAGGGTCATGGCCTAAGACGATACGACGCGCGCATTGCTTCGAAAAGCTGCCGAACTCGGGCCGCCGTCTGCGCCGAAGCACGGCTTTGCGGGTTATTTGCAAATTGACTTAATTAAGGACTGGCTACATTATGAGGCATGCAAGGCCTGACCGCTCTCGCCGACCCGACCCGCCAGCGCATCGTGGAGATGCTTGCCGCCGGCGCCATGTCCTCCGGGGATATCGCCCGGCGATTCGAGGTCAGCCCGCCCGCCATTTCGCAGCACCTGAAGACATTGCGTAACGCAAAGCTGGTGCGCGTTCGGGCCGAGGCCCAGAAGCGGTATTACGAACTCGATCCGGAAGGCGTAACGGCGTTGGCCGATTGGATCGCCCGAATCCGCGGTTAGCTAACACGCGCAGCCCGCTTCGGACTACCATTTAGGGGCTGGTGAAACGCGGCCGCCCCGAGGGGGCCAGGCGGTGAGCGAGATGATTCGTTCCAGGCAGATTGCATTGCGCCGCATCGCGCTGTGGCTGGCAATCGGCTTGTTACTTTTAAGTTCGGCATCGAGTAGAAGTACCGACGCGGTCGCATCCGCTGATCGGTTTGCAACCCTCATCGAGCTTAACGGTCCCATTGGGCCGGCAATGAGCCGCTATGTCGAGCACTCCATCGCGGACGCCGGCAACGGCCACAGCACTGTCGTCATCCTACAGATGGATACGCCCGGCGGTCTCGATACCTCCATGCGCGACATCATCAAGGCGATACTCGCCTCGCCAGTTCCGGTCGTGACCTATGTGGCGCCTAGCGGTGCACGGGCGGCGAGTGCCGGTACGTACATCCTGTACGCGAGCCACCTCGCCGCGATGGCTCCAGCGACCAACCTGGGTGCGGCGACACCGATTTCGATAGGCGGTGTGCCGAATGCGCCGCCGGCCGCGCCCGCGGTGAATCCCGGGGACGAGAAGAAACAGGACAAGAATCAGAAGGGCCCGGAGGAGATGCCTGCAGGGACGGCCCTTGAGCACAAGGTCATCAACGATGCCGTCGCGTATATCCGCGCGCTGGCGCAGTTGCGTGGTCGCAATGCCGAATGGGCTGAAGCCGCCGTACGGGGGGCCGCAAGTCTGTCCGCCAACGACGCGCTCGAACAGCACGTGATTGAAATCATCGCGAAGGATGTACCGGATTTATTGCAACAGCTACAAGGGCGCAAGGTCAAAGCGATGGACCGCGAGGTGGTGCTCGAGACCCGGGAACTGGCGGTGCGAAGCATCGTGCCGGACTGGCGCACGCGAGTGCTGTTGATGTTGACCCATCCCACGATTGCCTACGGACTGCTATTGGTCGGTATTTACGGCCTGCTGCTCGAGGGATACAACCCCGGAGCAGTCCTGCCCGGAGTTGCCGGCGCGCTGGCGCTGCTGCTGGGGCTCTACGGTTTACAACTGCTGGAAGTCAACTACGCAGGTCTCGCTCTCATGGCGCTGGGCGTCGGCCTGATCGTTGCGGAGTTCTTCATGCCCGCATTTGGATCGCTGGGGGTCGGCGGCCTGGCGGCATTTGTCATCGGTTCCATCATTCTTTTCGACAATCGTGCGTCGGGACTGCGAGTGGCATTGCCCTTGATCGTTGGAATCGCGGTTGCCGGCGGACTCGTCATCGTCACCATCGGCTGGCTGGGGGCTCGAGCGCAACGCCGGCCCCTCTACAGCGGGGTCGAGACGATGATCGGCGCGCCCGTTGAAGTCGTCAGTGATTGCCAGGATCGGTGCGTAGTGCGCTATGGTGGAGAACTGTGGAACGCCCGCACCGCAAGTCCGCTGCGCGCGGGCCAACAGGCACGTATAGTGAAAGTCGTGGAGCTGACGCTCTGGGTGGAACCGCAACAAGATTAAAAAGGAGTCCCGATGAGTCTTTCGTTACCCATCATCGTCGTCATATTGCTGCTGCTGGTCATGAGCTCGATACGCGTTCTGAAGGAATACGAGCGCGGTGTGATGTTCACGCTGGGCCGGTTCACCGGTGTCAAAGGGCCCGGCGTGCGGCTCGTACTGCCGGTGATTCAGCAGATGAAGAAGGTGGAACTGCGCACCATCGTGCTCAATGTGCCGAAGCAGGACGTGATTTCCAGGGACAACGTTTCGGTGAAGGTCAGCGCCGTGGTCTATTTTCGTATAGTCGATCCGGAAAAGGCCATTTTGCAGGTGATCGACCCGTGGGAAGCGACCAGTCAGCTCGCTCAGACGACCCTGCGCTCGGTGGCGGGGCAACACGAAATGGACGAGATGCTGGCTCAGCGCGACAAGCTCAACGCCGCCATTCAGCAAATCCTCGACGCGAATACGGCGGCCTGGGGTATGAAGGTCACCAACGTCGAAATCAAGGATATTGATCTGGATGAAACCATGATCCGCGCGATGGCCCGGCAGGCCGAAGCCGAGCGCGGCAGACGCGCCAAGGTGATCCACGCGGAAGGTGAGAAACAAGCGGCGCAAACACTGGCGGAAGCCGCCAAACTCCTGTCGAGCGAGCCCGCGTCGTTGCAACTGCGTTATCTACAGACGCTTGCCGACATATCCAGCGAAAAGAGTTCGACAATCGTGTTCCCGCTGCCCATCGATCTCATCACGCCGCTGCTGCAGCGGGAACCACGGTAGCTCGTTGAATACAGCCGCTCACTCGGGCCGCAAAGCGGCGCTGACCTTCATCTTCGTCACCGTCCTCATCGACATGCTGGCCTTCGGCATGATCATTCCCGTTCTGCCCGTCCTGGTACAGGACTTCATGGGCGGCAATGCCGCACACGCCGCGGAAATGTACGGTGTGTTCGGCACCGCCTGGGCGCTCATGCAATTCATCTTCTCGCCCGTGCAAGGCTCGCTCTCGGATCATTTCGGGCGGCGCACGGTCATCCTCATCTCCTGCGCCGGGCTGGGTCTGGATTTCATCCTCATGGCACTGGCGCCAAACCTCTGGTGGCTGCTGGTCGGCAGGGTGATTTCGGGCATAACCGCGGCGAGCTTCAGCACGGCCGGCGCGTATATCTCGGATGTGACGCCGCCGGAAAAACGTGCGGCGAGCTTCGGCATCATCGGAGCTGCGTTCGGCGTCGGATTCATCCTGGGACCGGCGCTGGGCGGTCTCCTCGGCGCCGTCTCACCGCGCCTGCCGTTCTGGGCTTCGGCGTTCATGGCGTTGGCCAATGTATGCTGGGGGCTGTTCGTACTGCCCGAATCGTTGCCCAAGGAAAAGCGCGTACCTTTCGCGTGGAAGAACGCCAATCCCCTCGGGGCCCTCAAGCTGCTGCGCTCTTATCCGATGCTCGCGGGCCTCGCCGTCAGCTACTTCCTCATCAGTCTCGCGCACAACGTGCTGCCGAGCACCACCGTGTTGTATATGCATTATCGCTACGGCTGGGATACCCGCGCAGTCGGCATCTTGCTGGCCGGCGTCGGCATCTCGTCGCTCGTCGTGCAGGGCTTCTTGGTGAAGCCGGCGGTGAAGTGGCTCAAGGAAAGGCGTGCGATGGCAGTCGGTTTGGCATTCGGCGCTTTGGGCTTCGCCATCTATGGCCTGGCATCCACGGGGCCGATTTTCTGGATCGGCGTGCCGGTAATGGCCCTGTGGGGAATTGCCACGCCCTCGCTGCAAACCATCATGACGCGGTTGGTGGATGCCACCGAGCAGGGGCGTCTGCAGGGTGCGCTGGCGAGCCTCGTGGGCCTGGCGAGCCTCATCGGACCTATGATGTTCACCCAGACCTTCGCGGTGTTCATCAGCACGAGTGCGAACTGGGGTTTGCCGGGAGCGCCCTTCCTGCTGGCGGCGGCATTGATATTCGGCGCTATGTTGCTGGCCTGGCGCACCACTCAACCACTGGCGGTCGCCGCGACTGAACCGGCCTAGCGACGCGCATCACAGCGCGGTCCTGCTGTCCAGTCCGATCAAGACCGGTATCGCTGTCGTGGCCAAACAGACCACGACAGCCGATATCCCGTGACCTTGTCCTTGATGAAGCTAGTGTCCGATCATACTCAGGAAATTACTGCCAGGCGTACCCAGACCCGTCACGTTATCCCAGCCGACACCCGTGTGCTGTGTGGGCGAGCCCGCGTAGTCGTCGAACGTGCGCAACCGATCGACCGTCCCCGCACCGGCATCGACGCCATTGACGAAATTGCGGCGCGCGACGGCCGTCTTGACCGATCCGACGTCGTAGAAAGCGGACGGATTATTGTAGAACAGCGGATTGGCGAAACCGTGAGGATGGCCGGCCTTCTGATCGGCCAGCGCCATGAGGCCGGCAAAAATCGGGCTGGCCACACTGGTGCCGCCGATCCGATATTCATCATAGGATACGCCTTCCGGGAAGGTCTGCGTTTGTCCTACTAATAGACCGGTCTGCGGATCGGCAAGCGCGGCGACATCCGGCACGCCGCGGCCGGTGAGATTAAGACCGGCGGATACCTGGTAGGCAGGCTCGGCGAAAACCACGCTGACACCGCCGCCAGCGCCGTAGAGCCAGCCAGTGCGCGTGCAGACCAGCGTCGTCGAATTGCAGTTGTAGCTGCTCGTGCCCCAGCCGGTTTCCAACACGCGTGTTCCGTCAGCGCCGACGCCCAGGGCGGTGCCGCCGACGGAGGTGACCCACGGGCTCGAGGCAGGCCAATCGGCGACGGCGAAACCGAAGTTCGCGGTCTCATCGCCGTTGTCGCCGGACGAGAAGTACACGCCGATCCCCTCGACCGCCGCCTGAATGAGCGTGTCCTCCAGCGGCTTGACGAAGCCCGGCGGCAGCAGTTCCGTCGGGAAGCCGTAGGAATTCGTGACGATCTGCGCCAGGTGCCGGTCGACCACGTGGTTCATCGCCGCGTCGAGATCCTGGTAGTTGTTCGGGGCGCCGACGTAGACGATCGTGGCGCCCGGCGCCATGCCATGTACGGCCTCGACATCCAGGGTCTCTTCGCCATACCAACCCTGCGGGTCCTGCCTCGGATTTTGCGGCCGCTTATAGACGCCGGGCGGCACCACTTGCACCAGCTGCGCGGGCGTCATGGTCGGCAGCCCGCGGTTGGTCGACCAATGATTGACGTCCTGCAGAATCGTCGGCGAGGCGTACGCGTCGATGATGGCCACGGTCTGGCCGCTGCCATCGTAGCCTGCAATCCCGTACGCGCTCTTGATCTGATCCGGCGTGTGGCCTCTGACAGCCCACGGCGCCGTACCCGCAATCGCGGTGAATCCTGCCGGGAACGCATAGGGCGAACTGAGCTCGGCCCAAAAGCTGGACAGCGGCGGGGCGTTTCTGAAACCCGCCGACGGCGGCGCCTGAGCATCGACCCTGTGATGCGTTTCGACGAATTGATAGCTCTCGTCGAGACCGATCACGGCTTTGACCACACCCGCCAGGGAACTGGGTATCGACACGTCGGCCGCGGGTGCGCGCACCGTTTGGCCTCGTACATTATAAAGGTCGAACTGCGCGCCGAAGGCCGCCGCAAGTTGTGCCACGCTGCCTTCCGCCGAGATGTAGTGGTTGTTCTGCGGCGAGTAGACGACCGAGAAGCCTTGGCTGCGCAACCAATTCTGGACTTTTGCGACGTCGCTGGCCGCCGGCGAGAACCGGCTGCGGAATTGATTGGGCGTCAGGAATTTCCCGTAGGTACTGCTGCGCGGATCCGACACGGCGCGCGCCAGCGACTCGGCCCCGGCAGGATCGGTCCAGCCAAGGTAGACGCGGAATCCGACGTCGGTGGCCGCGTCCGCGGCGCCGACATATTTCGCCGCAGTCGCCCAGGGCGGCGCGCTGCCCACCAAGGTGGTGCGACCGCTCGAGGCGGCAGCGAGCACTGATGTCGCGGAAAGTGAGGCGGTCAAGACGAGAGAACAGGAGAGTAAACGCGAGAAGCAGATTGTGGCTTTCATAAGGCGTCCCCTAATTGTCTTTTGTAGGATTTTCCCTGTATACGCGCGTCGGACCGGTCTCGCAATGGTTCTCGCCTGCGCCGTGGATGCGGAGGCGCGAGGTCGCTCCGATTATGGTAAGTCGTAAGAAATGCCTTCTCTAATCGGCCCGAGCCAAGTGACATGCATCAGGAAAATCGACAGGTAAAGTCACTTCGCAATTCTTCGTGATGAACGATCGCTCAAGCCGCGCTGCTCGACGCTCGCTGTGCGGGATGGCTAGACGGTCGAACCCGATCAACGTGACTTGCCCGCACCCGCGGCGGTGGTAAACGGATTGATGAGGGGAACGCCGAAGGGCTCAAAATCAACCACATTACGAGTCGCCACAGTTAGCCCGCGAACCAATGCCGTCGCTGCGATGAGCGCATCTTCAAGATGATGGTCGGGCCGACGGTGCATCAGCTGCGCCCAACGACGCAAGGTAGGTGCGTCCGCCGGAAGAACACCGTAGCTCTGCGCCACGTTGTCGAGCCAGTTCTCGATTTCTTTTGCCTTCTCCGCGTCCTGTTGCCGCGTTATCTCTATTCTGGCTTGTATTTCACCAATGGTCACGGCGGAAACGTATAACGATTCCGCCGGTGCGGCTTCAATCCAAGCAACTACGCCCTTTTGGGGCTTGAGCTTGCGAAGCTCGGAAACGACATTCGTATCCAGGAGATACATGGAATCAGTCCATCGTTCGTGGCGTCCTGCGGCGCCGTTGCCCTCGTGAAAGCGGACTCAGCTCTCCCCGAGCCTCAGGCGCAAGTAGCAAAGCCTTCAAACTCGGGCGCGCGCGCTCATGCAAGCTGCGCCACTCCTGCATCGGTACGAGCACCGCAGTCTCCACGCCGCGCAGCGTAACGACTTGCGGCCCCTCTGTGAGACTTGCTCTCAAAAACTCGCTGAAGCGAGATTTCGCATCTTGAACCGGCCAAGATTTCATTGAATGAGCTCCTATGACTAGTCATCACACTAGTCTAATTGGAATCGCGGCTCAAGGGTTTCCGCTTATAAGTTATTGATTTATCATCATAAATGTGCTGACGGTATGGGCAACAAGCCAATAAACGAGGCGTCGCGCAACCGCGGTCCGGCCGAAGGTGTTCGGCGAACCGCCCCGGGCGAACCTCGCTTTCTCGAGGCTCGCCCTTGGACGAAATCACCGCTAGAAACGATAGCTTGCGGTGACGCCGATCGTCCGCGGCCGAACGCCGCGGCCGAAATACAGCGTATCGGTCGTGGGGCCCGTTCTGGGATTGCTGCCGGGCCCATTTGTATACGGATAGATGTCGCGCGCCTCGAACATCAGCGGATGCGCGTTCGTCAGGTTGTTGGCGTATGCCGATATGTCAAAGCCGTTGAAGCGCAGTCCGGCGCGAGCCGAGAGGTTATTGACGACCGGCAATCCGGGAAGCGTGGCGTCGAAAATCGCGTTGTTGTTGTCCTGTACGGGCAGGATGGACTTCTGGGCAGTCGAGTGCTGGAAGTCGAGACGGGTGTACGGCGTGCGGCCAGCCCATTCAGGGAAATGATATTCCGTTGATGCCGTGAAAGACCAAGGTGCACCGAGCAGCGCATCGCCACTGCTGGCGATAGGGCTGACGGGTGCCGCGGTGCCGGCAGCGGGGCCGGGTGCGATGCAGCCGATTCCATTGTATTTGTTGGTGCCGGCGCAGGAGGTCTTCGTCAACCGGGCGTCGGTGTAGGCCGCCGTGAGGTCGAAGGTCAGCGCGTCGATCGGCTTGTAGAGCACCTCGATATCGCCGCCCTCGCTCTTGGCCTTGCCGAGATTGGCGACAAATTGCTCACCGCAGACCGATAGATAGACGTTCTGCTGGATGTTGTTCCAATCGATATAGAACAGGCTGGCATTGATCTGCAGCCTGTGGTCGAGGAAGGTGTTCTTGCTGCCGATCTCGTAGCTCCACAGGCTGTCGGAGGAATACTGTGCCGGCACTTGGTTGAGTCCGAGCGCCGTGAGATTGGTGCCGCAGATGTCGCCGACCCCCACATTGGGACCACCGGGCCGGAAACCCTTGGAGGCGCTGACATACACCAAGTCGTCGCGGTCGGGTTGCCACGACAGCACGGCCTTGGGGGTCACGGGCTTCTCGGTGGCGCTCGATTGAGTGACGATGGTCGTGCCCAGGAACGGTCCGGTTTCGTTGACCGATCCGGTGTAGTCGACTTTGGAGAGGCGCACACCGGCGGTCGCCCTGAACGTGTCGGTCAACTTGAACGCAACTTCGCCGAAAACCGCGATTTGCTTATCGACGACGCGGTCGATCGGGCCGGTAAAGATCAGGCCGTTGGGGCAGGGCAGAGTGGGCGGCGAGCAGACCGGCACCGGCGGGTTGGGACCGGTAAAGGCGATCACTTCGGAATTCAGCGTCTGATCGATGATGTTCTCCGGGACGTTCTCGCTCAAGTGCGAGTAAAAGAGCCCGGCGTTCCAGACAATGCGCGCGTTCGTGTCGCTGGAAGCCAGCCGGAACTCCTGATAGAAATTGCGTTGATCGTCCTGAAATTGCGCATAGCCGCTGTCGCCTTTCGACGGAAAGACATTGGCCAATTCGCCGAACGAATTCCAGGTCGCGCGCAGGTATTGCGTGTAATCGGAAGTCGCATGTTGATTGCGGTCGTAAAAAGACGTGTTGGAGAAAAACGACGCGAAACCTAAATCCCACTTGATCTTGACGGCGCTCAAGGTAAACGGGTCGTTGCTGGGGTTGGTGCCAAAATTGCCGTTGCGGTAGACGTTGTCGGCCGGATTCGAGAGCGCGATCCAATAAGCCGAGGTATCGTTGATTTGCAGGCGCTGATAGTAAATCGATGGAGTGATCTCGAGCGTATCGCTCACCTTCCATTTGACGGCGAGACGCGCGGTCGTCGTCTCCGAATAATTCGCGTTCGTTTTCGTGGTGTCGCCGTCATAGACGGGAGTTGGCAGCACCACCGTATTGTTGGGGGACAGCGTGTAACCGACCCGGTCGACCCAGCCACCGTCGCGCCGGAAGGAGACGCTGACCCGAAACGCGAGCACATCGTCGATGATGGGTGCGCCGAATGCGGCGCCGCCTTCGTAGCTAGGGGAGCCCCCGTCGGTGGTGGCGACGTCGGCCCGCGCATAGCCGGCCGGCTTGTTGACGTTGGGTTCTGGCGATATGAATCGCACCACCCCGCCCTCGGCGCCGGCGCCGAACAGCGTGCCCTGCGGCCCGCGCAGTACTTCGACGCGGTCGAGATCGAAGAGCGCAGGGAAGGCGTTGATGGAGCCGAAGCCGACGTGGCGCGTCTGGATCGGCGAGTCGTCGATGTAGATGCCCGTGGTCGCGGTGCCGGCCGTCGAATCGACTCCGCGGATGTTGATGTCAGAACCTTCGTCATTGTAGTTGCCCGCCGAGCTCATGCCGTTGCGTTGGAAGTTGAGTCCGGGCGAAAGGCGCGACAGATCGTCGATGTTCTTCAGCCCCTGCGAATCCAGTTTCTCCTGGCTGAATGCCATGACGCTGACCGGAATATCTTGGAGCCGCTCACTGCGCCGCGTCGCGGTGACGACGATTTCCTCGAGACCGCCGCTCGATGCCGCCTCCGGATCCGCAGTCGCCGCCATGGACATGAGCGGCCAGAGCAGTTGGCCCGCTGCCGCCATCGGCCATAAGCATCGTTTGATCGTATTTGAACGCATTGCGCACCCCTAATGTTGCCTTTACCCCACATTTCGAGCCGGGTTTATTCTGGTTCTTCTGGCCATCCGTTGCGTAGAAACCCGGTCACTGCCGGAAGCTTAATACTTCTTTCAACGGCCGTTCAAGAAAGATCACCGGCGGACGGAACTTCCGTTTGGACTTTCCGGCTGCTTGTAGACGGTCATGCCCTTGAACCAGGTCGCGAGCACCTTCGTGTGCGCAATATCCCGTCCCTGACCGGCCGCAGCGAGCTTCAGGATGTCGCGATCGAGGACGATGAAATCGGCCGACTTGCCCACCTCGATGGACCCCGCTTCACGGTCGCGATTCAAGTAGCGCGCGCCATTGATGGTATAGGCGTCGATGGCATTCTGGATGGAGATACCCTGGCGAAGATCGGTTGCAAGTAGGCGTGCAGCGAGGCGACTTCCGGCAGCGTCGGCGGCACGGCATTCGGATTGCCCTCGAGCACACCGTCGGCGAAGAGCTTGACCACGTCGGCGCGAATCAGGGGATCATTCGCGTACTTTGCGCGTACCGCGCTTGCCTCCCGCACCATTCGGTCGTAGTCAATCGTGCCGCGGGTATCGCGGTACTTCTAAGGGTCATACCACTGCGCAAGCGTCGTGCGTACCGTGAGCTTGCCGCTTTTCTCCAGCCCATCGTACATCGGCAAAAGCTCCGGCGCGACCGCGGCATCCAGCATCCCGGTGATGCCGGCACTATTGAGGCGCTGCGTAATGCGCTCCGGCGCCTTCATCACCTCCGGCAAGTCCACCAGCAGCACGGACGTCGCATCCATGATGTAGCGCGCTTCCTCGTTGGCGGTGCCGTTCGGCTCGCCGTTCGCGTCGACGCCGACGAGCTTCGCGACGGCGGCAAAATCGGTGGCGAGCGTCGCGCGTGATATTGTTCAGTTTTTCGTATGGGCGGAGCATCGAATCGCGTGCCGGTAAAGTTGTCTCGCACAATCGCCAGGCCGAAGCGACGCGGTCTCGGCATGCGGCGCCATCCGTCGCAGGCACGTGCTCAGCGGACCTTCGGAACCGTGTTAGACGCCGCCG
>Ga0137359_10001858_pt1 | contig 16879 bp, 8 predicted proteins | sample Mad1_40_16metaG_FD_108281 | JGI IMG/M metagenome (GOLD analysis project Ga0137359, IMG submission 108281) | Vadose zone soil microbial communities from Angelo Coast Range Reserve, California, USA - Mad1_40_16 metaG | ecosystem: Environmental > Terrestrial > Soil > Vadose zone | place: USA... | reverse complement strand
TCGATCAGGTCGAGTTTGTGCCGCCCTCCGGTTACATCGGCGGAGGTGTGGTGGTCGGCGGCACGCCGCCAATATCAGACACGCAACAACAGTTGGCCGGTTCAACCGCGATTTGGGATGCGATTTGGGCGACCGCGAACGAACTGCTTTCAGCCTCAGCTGAACATACTCGGCGCGCGATCATTCTGCTGACCGACGGTGAGGACACGATCAGCCAGGTGCACATGCAGGATGCAATCAATCGCGCCGTGAAAGCCGACTCGTTAATCTATGCCATTGGCATAGGTGATCGATACCAGTTTGGAATCGACGAAGGCGCCTTAAAAAAGATCACCGGGGCTACGGGCGGTCGGGCTTACTTTCCGCGCAACGAGCGGGAATTGCGAGAGGCCTTCGCCCAAATCCAGAGAGATTTAAGAGAGCAGTACCTGGTGGCGTATTCTCCTTCGAACAAGACCCGCGATGGATCCTACCGTCGCGTGGCGATTGAGGTCGTCAGCCCCGACCTTAGGAAGGAAGAGTTCAAGCTCAACTACCGACCCGGCTATTTCGCCAAGTCCCCAGGCTCTCAAGGCCCGCCAAGCCCAAAAAAGCCCTGAATTCCGACCATATTCCGGTAATGACAAACTTCTTTGGCCTTTGCTATACTGAGTTGGCCTTGGAATGTCTCGTCCCTGGCTCGCTTTAGTCTCCATTTCATTTCCCGTCCGCCGATGATCGCGCCTCGGGCGTACGTGGCGGCCCTCAATAACTTCCCCTCTCCAACACGGCCGGATTTCCGCAAACCTTTTGATGAACAGACAACTGAAAAATCCCCCAACAGTTCTGATCGTTAACGACGACCGGGTAGCGCTTGATCTGTTTAAGGATCTGCTCGAGCCCGAAGGCTATAAAGTGCTCGAAGCGATCACCCCACACCGCGCGCTTGAAATAACCGCGTCAGTCAGGACGGACATCATTATTTGCGATGTCGTCATGCCTGAGATCAATGGGATAGAGTTGTGCCGGCGTCTGAAGAAAGATCCACTCACCACCCACACTCCCGTACTACTGGTTAGCGCGGTGCTTAAGGAAGAGGCGGCGATGCTGGAGGGCTTCGCGGCCGGCGCCGACGATTACATTGAAATTCCCTTCCGTCATGAAGAGCTACTGGTTAAGGTAGCACGCCTCGCTGAACGTCATCGCGTAGAGCGGCGTTATCGCGACATTGTCGAACAAGCTGCGGACATCATCTACACCCGCGACATGGATGGACGCATCACCAGTATCAATGAAGCTGGAGCGCGATTCTTTGGTAAGGCGCCGTTTGAATTGATTGGCCAGCCGCTGAGTCTATTAATCGGCCCGGAAAGCGCGGGCCGCGATATCGCAGAGATGAGGACCGTGAAGTCGTTCGAACCGGTTCGTTTCACCAACTGTGTAAAGAACGCTTTAGGCGAGCCCCGATACCTGGAGGGAATCGTCACGCTCGAACGTGACGCTCAGGGAGAATTACTGGGCGTTCGCGGCGTGGTGCGCGACGTTACCGAACAGCAATTGGTGCAGAAGGCGCTGCGTGAAAGCGAAGCCCGTTATCGGGTGGTGGCGGAAACTGCTTCGGACGCCATCATAACCCTTGAAGAGTCGGGCAAGATCCTGTTCGCCAATCCAGCCGCCGAGAGGATCTTTGGTTATGAGACCTCTGAAATGGTTGGTTCTTCACTGACGCGACTGGTGCCAGACTGTCTGCGTCATATACATCGCAGTGTTAAGGAATCTGACTACAAAGCGGCACGGCGGCATGGCGTCCCGGATACGGTAAGGATTTCCGGACTCCACAAATTGGGCCAGCAGATACCACTCGAAATTTCGTTGGGTGAGTTCTTCGCTGACAACCAGCGCCTATTCACGGCCGTTGTTCGCGACGTAACGGAACGTATTCACACAGAAGTCGCGTTAGCGAAATCGAATGAAGAGTACCGGCTTTTATTCGAGGGTAACCCACACCCGATGTGGCTCGTTGACGAAGAAACCTTTGCGTTCCTGGCGGTCAATGACTCAGCGGTCGAACACTATGGCTATTCACGCGAGGAATTTCTGCGCATGACTGTCAAAGACATTCGTCCCGCTGAAGACATTCCCGAAGTTCTGCAGCGAGTTCGCAGCACTGAAACCGATTATGGTTTCGCGGGGCAGTGGCGTCACAAAAGGAAAGACGGCACGATTATCGAAGCTGAGGTGTCCTGGCACCGACTGTCCTTTGCCGGCCGACAAGCCAAGCTCGTCCTCGCAACCGACGTGACCGAACGTAAGCGCGCCGAGGCCGCCTTGCGGGAAAGCGAAGAGCGTTATCGCGAACTGTTCGAGAACGCTAACGACATCATCTACACGATCGATCTTGCCGGCAACTTCACTTCGCTGAATCAGACAGGTGAGCGCGTGACCGGGTTCACTCAGACGGAAGCGCTCAATATGAACCTCACCCAAGTGGTTGTGCCTGAGCAGGTGGATTTGGCTCGTACGATGCTCGCCCGCAAGTTCGATACCGACATATCGACCGTTTATGAACTCGATATTATTACCAAGTCCGGGCAGCGAATTCCGCTTGAACTCAGCAGCCGGATAATCTATCAGGAGGGAAAACCGGTCGGAGTCCAGGGCATTGCTCGTGATATCAGCGCGCGCAAGGGCGCCGAGGAAGCACTGAAAGACAGTGAAGGGAAGTTTCGCTCGATCGTCGAAACCACCAACGAGTGGATCTGGGCAATCGATCTCGAGGGAAATCACACCTACACAAATCCGGCGATCGAACAGATTCTGGGTTACCCACCGGAAGAGATGCTGGATTCCAATTATCTCGCCTTTTTGCACGAGGATGATCGGCGCGAAGTCGAAAAGCTCTTCCCGCAACTAATCAGTGAAAGACGCGGCTGGACCGGTCTGGTTCTACGTTGGAAGCACAAACAGGGCGGATATCGGTATCTGGAATCCAACGGTCTGCCCGTATTCGATCAGCAGAACAACCTCATCGGTTATCGCGGCGCAGACCGTGACATTACCGAACGCAGGCGAATGGAGGCAGAGCGCCAGGTGATCTTTGAGATCATTCAAGGCGTAATCACGACTCCCACGCTGGACGAGTTACTGAAACTGATCCACCACTCAGTCAGTAAACTCCTTTACGCGGAGAATTGTTTCGTAGCGTTGCTTGATCCCGCAACTAACTTGATTCATTTTGAGTTTTGGCTCGACAAGTATGACCCGGCACCGCCGCCGCGCCCGGTTGGTAAGAAAGGCTTCGCCAGCTACGTGCTGCAAACGGGTAAACCGTTGTTGCTGACCAGAGAACTTACAAATCAAATGGTTGAGCGAGGCGAAGTAGAGAACAGCGGGACACCTTCCGCTTCCTGGCTAGGTGTACCGCTGCGGACGCCATCGCGCACCTTGGGGGTACTTGTGGTGCAGAACTACGAAGACGAGGACGCCTATACCGAACAGGATCTGGAACTCCTGACCTCGGTCGGCAGCCAGACCGCGCTGGCGATCGAGCGAAAGCGCGCTGAGAGTGAACTGCAGGAGCAGGCAGAGCGCGTGGCATTGACCAACCGAATTTCCCAAGCGGTGCGTCGAACGCTGGATCCCTCGGAAGTATTTGAAACAGCTGTACACGAGCTGGGTGCGCATCTCGAAGTCGATCGCTGTTCTCTCTTTATGAAAGATGAACGGGCGGGTCGCGTTACCAATGCCGCCGAATACCATATCGCGGACGTAGTGCCCGCGGGCCGCGACTTTGATTTGCCACAGGTTCAGGGATTGACAGCCGCAATGGAAAAACACGGCGTCATGGCATTTGACGACGTGGCCAACGACGAACGAATTCGCGAGCTGTATCAGGGAATACTGAAGCCGATGGACGTTAAGTCCATCATGTATGTGGGCGTGACCGTGGGTCAGGAATTGCTCGGCGCCTTTGGGCTGTCGACGACCAAGCATCTCCGTCATTGGAGCGAGGCGGATATCGAAGTAGCCAAGTCAGCCGCCGATCAAACCGGCATTGCGATTCGGCAGGCGCGCCTTTATCAAAAAGCGGAAACCACATCGATGCGCGAAGCGCTGGTCAATAAGTTAAGCGTCGCTATTCGCGCTTCACTAAGCCTGACGGACGTCCTGGACACCGCTGCCCGAGAGTTGGGTCCGGCGCTTTCCGGCTCTCGCGTTCAGGTCCGTCTCTATGATTCGACCGGCAATCAATCAACTGCCCAACGTGAATATCTGGCGCCGGGTTGCAAATCGGTCGAGGCGTCTGACGGTGACTACGACGATTTGCTTCGTCGGCATTTTCTGACCTCATTGACGCCGCTGGTAATTGACGACGCCCAGCAGTACGCGGACGGCGGTCCGGAATTTAGCGAGCGTCTGCGTTCGTATGCGGTTTCGGCCGGGGTTTGTTCTCAGATTAATTATCCGTTGACCGTGAACCGAGAGTTTCGTGGCGTGATCTCGATTCATCAAGCCGAAAGCAATCGGCGATGGACCGAGGATGAAGTCCTGCTGGTAGAGTCGGTCGCGGCGCAATTGGCCACCGGTATTGCCCAGGCTGAGCTGTTCGAAATGGTAGCGCGGGCCAAGAAGGAATGGGAGTCGACCTTTGACGCCATGTCGGACGGCATTTTCATTTTCGATCGCACCGGACGGCTAAGCCGCGTTAACCGCGCCGGCGCGGCCATGGACAATGCGCCCCCTGAATCGCTGCTGGGGCGAAAGTGCTGCGACATCCTATTGGCGAGTTCCGACGATGCGGCCTGCATTGTGGAGCAGGCGCTAAGGCAATCGGGAAGTATCAATGTGGAAATCGTGCCGCATCACTTGAACCGCCCGGTGCTGGTAACGGTCGAGCCGGTGCTGGACGAGCGCGGTCAAACCATCGGCGCCGTCTGTACGGCGAGGGACCTTTCAGAGCTGCGCAAGGTCGAGGCGGTCGCGCGCGAGCGGCAGTCACTCTTAAAGAACATCCTGGAAAGCGCCCGCGAAGCGATCTATGCCGTGGACACCGAAGGCAATTACAAGTGGTGCAACAAAGCCATGCTCGATATGACCGGGTACGAATTGGATGAAATTATCGGGCATCACTTTCTCGAACGGACCCACGAAGACGATCGAGAAATGAGGACCGAACGTTTTGCCCAGGTTTTGCATGGCGAGCCGCAAAGGCTTGAGTCGCGTTATATCGCGCGGGACGGGACCGTTCGCTATGCGGCCATCAACAGTGCGCCCATTATCGTCGATGGGCAAACCACGGGGGTCCTGGGAATTGCGCACGACATCACAGAACATAAGCAGGAACGCGAGCGGGCCGCGCGGGCTGACAAATTACGCGCGTTGGGGCAACTTGCTTCAGGCGTGGCGCACGATTTCAACAATTCGCTGGCTGCGATTCTGGGCCGCGCACAACTGATTCTGCGCCGGGTAAAGGACGAAGAACTGATTCGCAGCCTGGGCATTATCGTCACCGCGGCTGAAGATGCGGCGGCAACCGTGCGGCGCATTCAAACTTTCGCGCGCAAATCCGTTGCGGCTGAACTGGAATTACTCGACGCAGGAGGATTGCTGCGCGACGCGATCGAGATTACGCGCACTCGCTGGCAGAACGAAGCGCGAGCTGAAGGCCTCAATGTCGACGTTACCTTGAATGCCGAGGGGCGATTCTTCACTCGCGGCAGCGCGTCAGAGTTGCGCGAGGTCTTTGTGAACTTAATCGTCAATGCCGTCGACGCCATGCCGCAGGGTGGCAGTCTGACGATTTGCTGCCAGCAAAAGGGCGACCGTTTGCAACTGCGCTTTGCCGATAGCGGAACCGGTATGAATGAAGAGGTGCGCGAGCGCGTCTTCGAGCCGTTCTATACGACTAAGGGAGTGCAGGGCACCGGTCTGGGGCTGGCCGTCAGTTACGGCATCATTGAGCGGCACCAGGGTATGATCACCGTCGATTCACAGCTCGGAAAAGGAACGACCTTCTACGTTGACTTGCCGCTGGCCGCACCCGACGAATTGATTTCGGAACTGAGCCGGCCGGACGCACAAACCGCTCCGCTCTCAGTCCTGGTGGTTGATGATGAGGAGTTCGTGCGGGAAACGCTCGCCGAGATGCTCACAGATTTGGACCATAAGGTAGTGGCGGTGCAGGGCGGCCGAGAGGCGATTGAAAAAGTGTCGACCCAGGACTTTGATCTGGTGTTCACGGATTTAGCGATGCCGGAAATGGACGGCTGGGAAACTGCCCGCGAGATTCGGAAACGACGGCCCGAACTGCCGGTGGTTCTGGTTACCGGCTATGGCGCCACCGCTCAACCCCCTTCGGGTGAGCTCGATTTGGTTGTGGGCATCATCGGTAAACCCTTCGACTTTGAACAAGTCAGTGGGACCATTGCCAGAGTTTGTGGCGACGCCGGAATTACGGTCGAGGTGCGGTCTTAATTTCCCACCGTTGAAGTCTGGAAGCGCGCGATCTCGCCGGGTTTGCGCAGCATCTTGTTGACTTCGCCCAGGTGTTCTTCTTCTTCCGCAATCATCTTGCGCGCGTACTCTTCCAGGAACACCGAACGGTCACGGACGGCTTCCAAGAGTTTCTGGTAGAGTGCGAGTCCGTTTTTTTCTGCGGCCAATGATTCCAGCAGAATGTCGTTGATGCCGTGCTTCTGGGTTTCCAGCAGCGCGCCGATCTTCAAGCTGGGGTGCTCGCCAAGATGGGTTACCATCTCGCCGGCTGCGTTGGCATGTGATAAGCAAACAGTGGCTTCACCGCGCAGCCAACTGATAATGGGAATGCGGCTGTGGCCAAAGACCATTAGCGAGTAATGCGTGTAACGCACGACTCCGGCGAGTTCGGTTTCCAATATTTCATTGAGAAGCTCGACAACGGCTTTCCTATCGAAGTTTTGCTCTGACATAGTCAGGAATTTTAAATCGCCACGAGCGAATAGTAAATGTAAGCAGAAGGGACCTGTTGTCAGAGTTGACGGGGAGGGACAATGGGTCAGTGCAGATGCGCCATTACAAGCATCGCTTCTTTCAATTTAAGATCAGACGAAACCAGCATCGCTACTCCTAACTCTCAGACATGATTCTCGTGAATTGGGTCGCGTCAGCGTGTCAGAAGCCCGACCGTTAGGGAGGGCGAACTTAACCAAACATGCCCTCCCTTACGGTCGGGCTTCTGACACAATCAGCTTAAGGTTTCCACGTCGCTGGCGCTGCCGCCGCGCCGTCTTTGTTCTCGTATTCGATCTTCTGAAACGTGAAAGTGACTTCTTCCGTCGGCTGAATCCCGCCGTTGATTGTCTTCACGGATGAAACGATCGCGTTGGTGAGCCGCACCGTTTGAAAGACTTCGGTGCCGGTGCCAACTGCGCGCTTGAATTCAAACACGACCGAGGTCAGCGTCTCGCCGCTGGCTGCGGCTTTCACAAAAAACGGGGAGGTCTCATCCAAATTGTGAACTACCACGACCGGGTCATTGGTACGCCTCGTTCCTGCGCGGCCTCCACCAGCGCCGCGTGCACTCGTCGCGGGTCCCGCCGCCGCCGCCATGCTCGACTGCCCACCTGCCAGATCGCGCGGCGATTGAGAATAGCGAAACTCCTGCGCCTCGGTCTTGATTTGTCCCTGGTTCCCCGAGATCGTTATGAATATCCCGCCCGCCAGCGTGGAACTACTGAAAGCCAAGACTGCGATTGCCATTGCGATTAGTTTTCTCATGACTGATCTCCTTAGAATTGAAAAGTGATCTTGTCTCAAACCTCTGGTGTGGTCGTCATCGAACAAGGGCTGACGAACGATTTCATCTCCTCCTCAAGACGGAGATTTACTCCTCACGCCTGCGCTGCACCGCCGGCACAAGATGGAACTCTCCGCGAAATGGTCCATCGAGACTCGGACGGCCCCAGTTGATGGTCGCGTCTCCCGTGCCCACCGCGCCGGCCCACAAACCACGCCCGCGAATTGCGATCACCAGACCGTCCAGAATTGGTCTTTGATTCGCGCCTGGATTTGCGCCGGGACGCAGCACACCGATTAAAATGCCGGTTATTCCATCGCCGTTGACGTCGGTGAGCGTGAATACTCCGCCCCAGGCATTCGTGGCGACCGGGTCTGTTTGCGAAACGGGCTGGGTAAGACGAGCGAAGAACGTCGCCTGGTTAAAGCGGACAATCTCGTTGTCACGATTTTCATTTCCCACGATTCGCACGCTGCCGTCAGCGAAAGCCGGCAGGTACTCAACCGCCGTGGGATCGTTGGCTAAGCCGTTGAGGTTCGCGTCGAGACTGCTGATAGGGATGTATGTGTTGTTGCCTCGCGGAGAAATCATTTCCAAACTGACTCCCGGCAAAGCGTTGACGTCTTCACCGCCCGCGCCCAATTGCATTTCCTGACCGACAAATGCGAGGAAGTCGTGCAAGACATCGCTGCCCACGCCTCCATAATTCAGAATCTCAGTAAACGTCACGCGTCCATCGCCGTTGATATCCAGATCGCCGAAGGCCCGCGGCAATGTCTCGCGAGAGTGAAGCCGGTCGGCAATCTTTGTGAGGTCTTGCGGACGCTGGAGCACTAATTGAAACAGCGTCGGGATCGCATGGTCGCGGATATTCGCGAACATGCCTTCGCGAGCCGCGTTGGCTTCCGCTAATGGCGCGGTGAAAATGCCACCTGTTTGATCCGTTACGACTTTAGCCGAGCCGGTCTTGCCGACAACTGCAGGCATTGCTACAGCCGTGAAGGTCTGACCCGAGTCGCCGAGTAAGATCTGAAAGAAATATCCGTTGTGTTGTCTGGTTCCGCAGCCAGGATCGGCGCAGGGAAACTCTCCGGCCAGGCCAAGCTCGAGGAACGAGTCAGTGTAAGCTCCGTGCGCGTTGAAGAAGCTCTTCTGAGCCGAGCCTATTTGTCGCAGCTTTAGTGTCGCCTGGTGTTCGTTCGCGGCCTCGCGAACTTTCTGGACTGCCGGCAGCAACAGACCGATCAGGATCGCGATAATCGCGATCACCACCAAGAGCTCGACGAGTGTAAACCCGTTCGGTCTGTGCTGATCGCGCAAGACATCCCTCTGATTATTCGACATGACTTCCTCCTGGATCGAGTTGGGTTTTCAGTTCTAAATAGTTCGATAGGGGATGCGCTACAGACTATGCGAGGCGTGGAGGCAGGTCACCGTGAGTCTTCACAGTGGCGTGAGCGAGGAGGGGGCTTGTTTGGATTGCGGCTTCGCCACCTGATGTGCGGAAGGTGCTTCGCTCCGTTAGGAGCGAAATATTTATAGAAGCAGTTGGTAGAACAAATTTGAGCTCCTTTGGGAGCGGAGTGTGAGGCGTTCTAGCAAGCATTACGCTCCTGACGGAGCTTGGATCAAAATTTGGCCGCAACTCTATAAACATCTCGCTCCTAACGGAGCGAAGCAGGCAAAGCCTTACCGCACATCCGGCGGCACAGCCGCAAACCCAAAACATTCGCCTGCACCTCGTTCAGATAAGCCGATTGCGAAGAGCTTTAGCTACTGCTTCAGTCTTCGAATGCACCTGGAGTTTCTGATAAATGTTTTGCAGATGAAAGTTGATCGTGGTGGGCGCTACGCCCAACTTTGTGGCGGCGGTCTTGTAATTGTGGCCTTCAGCCAGCAGCTTCAGGATGCGAGTTTCGTGCGGACTCAGATCGTAGTCGGCGCGATCCGGCGGCCGAACCTCGCGAAACAGGCGGATGACGCGGCGGGCCACCTCCGGCGACATGGGCGCGCCACCCTGCGCCGCTTCCCTTACGCTGGCAACCAACTGTGCCGGTTGCGTCTTCTTCAAAAGGTAACCGGAGGCGCCGGCGCAAAGCGCGTCAAAGATGCGCTCGTCGTCATCGTGCACTGTCAAAGTTAGAAACAAAGTATCGGGGTAACGCTTTTTCAAGAGTCTAATGCCTTCGATGCCGTTCATGCCGGGCAAGCCAATGTCGATGAGGATTAGATCCGGTACGCGGGCGCTGATCCTGGGCAAGGCATCTTCCACCGAGCGAAAGTTGCCCGTGCATGCAAAGCCCTCGGTGCCAGTGATCAGGGCCGTCAGATAGTCGCGGAACTCACGATGATCTTCGATGATCGCGACGCTAATCGGGCCTGACTTCCGAACTTCGGAAGCTGCCGGTGAAGATGCAATTTGTCCTGCCATCATTCGATTCCCTTACGGTTGCTATTCGCCGTTTTCGGCACCCTCTGGGTCTCGGCGGTGAACTCAATTTGCGAGCAAGGCCCACCGCAGAGGCGCAGAGCACGCGGAAGTTTCGCAGAGAAAGCGTTACCTTACGACGAACTGCCGGACGAGTCACTGTGAACTCTCACAGTGACCGCCTTAGACGCGGCCGCTAATCGGCGCCGTCAAGATCACGGTCGTGCCAACACCGGGCTGCGAAATCACTTCAACCCGCCCACCGAGTTTTTCCGCGCGACGGCGCATGCTGTCCAATCCATGGCCGTGATCCGCGTCCGCTCCTTCAAAACCGCGACCATCGTCGCTCAGCTTCAAGATGATCATGCCGTGCTCGATCCGTAAACTTGCTTCAGCCAACCTGCATCCTGAATGTCGCGCGATGTTGTTGATGCCCTCTTTGAAGACCAGAAACACTTCCCGACGCACTTCGGCGCCGATCTTCACATTCTGATTCGGCCCGGGCGCGTCGAAGTGAAACTCGATGTTGCTTGCGGTCAGACGATCGCTGGCAAAGCGGCGCATCCGGTGCGCCAGATCGACAACGTTGTCGCGTTTGGGATTCACGGCCCACACTATGTCGCCCATCGCCTCGACAGACTGCCGCGAAGCGTTGGCAATGACTGAGAGCCGTTCGGCGATTGGCGAGTCAGACTGCTTCACTTGTTGACTCAACACTTCGCTGAGGCCGGCGATTAGCGAAAGATTCGATCCGATGTCGTCGTGCAAGTCGGAAGCGATACGCGTGCGCACCCGCTCAAGCTCGATCATTCTGCGAAGACGATAGCGATACATTGTGTAAGCGGCAGCAACCACGAAGAGACCGATTAGGGAGAAGAACCACCAACGCTGCCAGATATGCGGCAAAATGGTGAAACTGACCGCAGCCGGCACGGGGCTGACGATGCCGTCCGATGTCACTGCGCGCACCAGAAAATGGTAATGGCCCGGAGCGAGGTTCGCATAGTTGACAGTGCGTTGCTCGGTGGGCGCACTCCAATCCGCATTTGCTCCTTCGAGCTTGTATTGATAATGCAGCACGTCGCCGGGTGCGAAGCTCAGACCAACGAAATCAATCTGAAGCTGATTCTGATCGGCGGCGAGGTCGGGCAGGCGGATGTCGCTTTCGCCGAGCGCGGAGAGTCGCTGTTGTAATCCGGCAACGCGAAGGCCGCTGATGAGGATGGGCAGTGGCGCCGCCGGCTCGTGCGTGCCGGGTACGAAACGCGACAAACCGTTGTGAGTGCCGAACCAAAGGACGCCGTTACGGTCGCGATGGGCATCCAGGAACGATCCGCTCGCGAGGCCGTCCGCGGTTGTGTAGTGCCAGACGCGACCCGTCGCAGGGTCTAGCCGGTCGAGGCCGCGCCCGGTCCCAGCGTAGATGTCGCCGCTCAGGTCTTCGGTGATAACTTCGACGCTGTTACTCGACAACCCTTCGGCGGTCGTGTAACTCGTGAAGGCCGGTCGCTCGGTGGCAGGGTCGTCAACGCGGAGCAGCCCGCTGCGCGAAAGGGCAAGCCAGAGCCGACCCGCATGGTCTGTGTAGATGTAGTTAATCGGGCCCGGCGGCAGCCCGTCTTTCGTGGTGAAGAAAGTGAACGCGCCGTCGCGGTAACGCGCCAGCCCGGTGCTGAATCCGACCCAGATATTGCCCGCGCGGTCTTCGGCGAAAGCGCGCGCGAGATCGTCTTTCAACGAGGGAAGGTTTGCCGCCCCGGTCAGGTCGCCTAAAGTTTGATTGCCACGCTCCCAGAGGATGAGGCGGTTGCCACCGGAATCGAAGGACGAGATCCATATTCTGCCCTGTGAGTCTTCAAAAATGCGGAAGATTTGCGGCACAGCCGCCGTGCTCTCTTCTCCATAGACTGCGAGCGGTCGCGCTTTGACGAGATGGGTGAAGTTGTCAGCGGCAGGAAAGCGGTAAAGCTGTCCGTGCATCGCCACCCACCACTCGCCGTTGCGCGCTTGCAGCGTCAACCCCTCGCGGACCCAACCGAAGTTTTTCCCCTTCAGCACGTTGGGCACAAACCACGTGAACCGCTGCCCATCGTAGCGCCCCAAGGTCTGCCAGTAAGTGATCTCGCCCGAATGCAGCAGGTCAACCTTGCCGCCGTCGAAGATGCTCGCGTGCTTATCGCCCAGGACATAGCCCCTGAAGCACACACCGCCGGCGCGGTCGGCGAAAATCACGCCCACCGAGTCGACGCCGTCCTGCTCGCCATAAGTGACAAAGCCATCGTGCGCCAGCTTCATCGCTCCGGCGGTATTCGTGCCCAGCCAGAGATTTCCACCCGAGTCTTCGTTAAGCGCCGTGACTTCCTGAAAGCTTAACCCGTGTCTTTTCGTGTAGGCGCGGAATCGCTGGCCATGTTCATCTCCTTCCGGGAAGAAAGCGACCAACCCGACGTTAGTGGCAATCCAAAACCTGTGATCGGATGTCTCAAAGAGTTGGAAGACCCAATCGGTCGGTAAGCCTTTCTGTTTATTGTAGACTTGGGCAACTAATGGCGACCCACGAGTGTCGTCGGCCACGAAACGAAAAAAGCCGCCAAGCCTTGTCGCGGCCCAGAGCCGCCCCTGATGATCTTCCAGCAGGTCATGGATGACGTCGTCCGGTAAGCCGTCGCGTTTGGTGTAGTGCTCAATGCGGCCGTCAGGCCGGCGTCGAAAGAGTCCGTTGGAGGCCGCGACCCACAACGAACCGCTGCGGTCTTCCAGTAGGTCATACACGAAAACCTCCGTTGGATGCCCGCCAGCCGTTCCCATGTCCACGGAGAGGAGTTTGAAAACATTGTCGTGTCGTTCCAGACGGTAAAGGTGTTTCATAGTTCCGCACCAGATCGTTCCGCCGCGGTCTTCGTAGAGCACCGTGACGGCCCGGGCCTGGCGGTAGTCGTCTTCGGGAACCACGACTGTGAACATGGGCGGCGATCCCGACTTCTGATTTGCCAATACAACACGAGCCGTCGCCTCCCCGCGGGGATTGAAGAAAACGAGGCCAGCGTTTGTCGCGACCCATAATTCGCCTTTGCTCGTCTCCAGGAAGTCATTGACGATGGCATGCGGCAGTCCCTGGTCCACCCCGTAATTGGTGAACGAGTAGCCGTCAAAACGCGACAGCCCTTCGCCGGTGCAGAACCAGAGAAAGCCGCGCGAGTCGCGCACGATCTTGTTGATGACGTTATTCGGCAGGCCTTCGGCAACCGTGTAGGTCTTGAGGGGCAGGCGCTGGGCGGATATTTGCGGAGTGCCGGCGAAGAATTCCGCAAGCAAACACGTCCCCACCAGCACTAGTCCGCGCAAGGCTCGTCTGAGGCCCGCTGTCATAAGTTTTGGGGGATGACGGCGGCGAGATTATAGGGCTCGCTTTGCTGGCGACTCAAGAAAAAGTCAGATTTCGATGACTCCACCATCCAGCAGTTTCTTAATCATCCGCAGGGTATCGGCCTCGCGAAAAGGGCAGACTGAGAGAATTGACTCGATATCCGATTCACCGCTGATGCGGGAAAGGACAAAGCCTTCCTGCGGCCCTAGTCGCTCGTGTTCAAGCTGTTCCGGGCTCACCACCATCCGGGGGACCGCACGCGGCGACAATCCGTCACGGTAAAACTGGGCGATCAATTTCTTTTCCGCCTCTTCGTGCAAACGATGGACTTCGGGAGTCTTGGCTCCCTGCTCAAGCGCGCTCTGAATAATCGCCAGCGCATTTTCGGCGTTGTTTTCCTTCAGCTCGGCACGAGCCAGCGATATCAATTCCGGAACAGTCTGCGGTAGTTTTAGCGCGGATAAATCAGCGGCTTCGGGAGGTTCCGGCGCCTCGCCCGCCAACCTGATGACGTCCTTGGCAATCAGATCAAAGAGCAACGCGCACGCGTGAAACAGAGACGTGTGCATGTTGTAGCAAATCTCAGCCGCGGTCATGCGCTTTTCGACAAGATAAAGGACTTCACGCACCTCTTTACTTTCGTTGAGCCATTGAGTCCAGCCAGAGTTGAGCTCAAAGAAGGCACGCTCGGAAGGGATGACATTTCGATAGCGCGCCCACTCATCGATGCGATAGATTCCATCCATGATCACGGACGTGGCGTTCACCTGAATGCGAATTAGATCGGCCGGCACCGGTTCGTTATCGAAAAATTCGAATTCGGCTTCTTCCCAAATGAAAAGATCGTAGATGATCTCCAGCGTCCGCGTGCGCAGCACTTCGACTACGTCATCCTGGCTGACAAAGTCCCGCGCCGCCAGAATCACTCCCAGCTTGCCTCCGAACTGGCGCTGGATTTCCATCGCCGTCTGCAGTTGAGATTCCTCGATCTTGCCGTAGTGCAGCAGGACCTGGCCCAGAAGCTCGCGCGGGTCGTTCGACGTCGAGCCAACGATCAATCCAGCCTCGAGATAGATCTGCTTGACGATGCCGCCGCGCCCAAGTTTGAGCGTGCCGGTTTTCCGGCCCGTCGCCAGAAACTGGAGCAGGTCGGAGACACTCATCGTATGAAGATTTCCGTGAATTCCCATCGAAACTCTTAGGCGCAGCTTTTGGAACCAGAGCAGCTTTTGGAACCGGAGAGGAGACTAAATAGCGTGAAACACATGGCGAACTGAACTGAGACCAAACAAGCCAAGGCGTAGACAGACTACATTTTTCGCCGGGGAAGATTCAAGTGTTATGTGGATGCTACTCCGCTTTGAACCACAAATACTCATGGGGAGCAACGGCACGTAATAATAAACAAGTAGCAGGCGGGCGCCACGCAAGCTGGATCCGCAGGAGAATCTGAGGCTTTGATCCTCGGAGATCTCGAACCTAACTGTATTGGAACCAAACCAACTAATCTTGAGCGATAGCTTGTGCTTACCGGCTGAAATCGCGAGGCTCTTCGTTTCACCGTTTCCAACGCGGGCCATCTCGACACCGTCGACAATATGCGGTAGTCGCGAAGCCGATCGGCCCGCTGTCCCTGGAAATAGTGATCGTCGGCATGGCAAATCTTGCTTACAGCGGCTTCAAAGCGCTGCGCGCGAGTTTCTTTTTTAGATTGGTATAGCCCTGATCGCCGGCGACCAGTTCGCCCAGGACTTTGCGGATACCCCGATGGCCGCGCGCAAATTCAATCATGCGTTCGGTGAAAGGCGCGCCCCAAAAGTTTCCGTAGAACTTTTGCCGCATCTGCGAAGCACGCTGTAATTCGCGGCCGAAGTCCTCACGCCAGAGACGTTCGTAATTCAAAGGCTTGCCCGACAGGTAGGCGTCGGCAAAAAGTTCCGCCGACCGCAAAGCGTAATAGATCCCTTCGCCGGTCACCGGATCTGCAAATCCGGCCGCGTCACCAAGCAGTCCCCAGTGTTCGCCGCAGGCGCGACGCGTGTCCCACGTGCGCGGCTCGAGGCCGGGAATGCGCGCGGCGTAACGCTCGGCGGATTTTTTTAGGTCGTCGCGAACCTGCTGAGCGTTAGATGAATCTACACCATGGGATTGTTTCCAAAGCTTCATCGTTGCATTGCGGCGGCGCGGCGACACCCGGTCGCGACCGCTCCCGGTTCTGTACCCCTCGTAATAGCTGACCATGAAATCCCAAAGCAATTTATCGAGTGCCTCATGATCGAATGCATCCTGGGTCGTCGCGATGCCAAACGATATATGGTCAGGACGCGGAAAGGCCCACGCGTAACCAACCCACTTGGGTAGAAACGCAACCACGGTGGCGGCGTTGGCGTCATCCGGCAAAGGCGCGCGATACCCAAACGCAACTTCCATCTCGGCCGGCGGCAGGGGCCCGGCGAGTTTCTTTGCAATCGCGCTGTTCGCGCCATCGGCGCCCACTAACCATTCACTCGAAAACTCTGCGCCGCTCTGCGCACGCACTATCCAACCATCGGCCGTCTGTTTGAAGCCGCGCGCGGAAACTTTTTCCGTAAAGACCTGGGCGCCGGCGTCACGCGCGCGTTCGCGCAGGAAAGTGTCAAATGCGATGCGCGAGTAAACCGCGAACGGTTCGTCGAGTTCTAAATGCAGGTGTTTGCCCGAAGGCGAGTACAGGTCGAGTTCATCAATTGTTCGGCCGACCGCTTCGAGCAGATGCGGCCAGGCCTTCAAGGCCTTCGAAGTAACGCCACCGCCACAGGCCTTAGGCTCGCCGGGCGGGCGGCCATCGAACAGGGCGACGCGCACACCGCCGCGCGCGAGGCGTTCGGCCGCGAAAGATCCGGCAGGCCCGGCGCCAACGATTAGGACATCGAAACGATCCATGAGCGAGTCATGATAGTTGTCGTTACTCGTCTCTGCAAATTGCCCTTGGGGATTCGGAGCGCGGACATCTTGTCCGCCTGAGCGCGGAGCGCGAAACTCTTTCAAGAGCGATTCTTAAAGCGCACGAGCGGGCTGCGCCCGCTGGCGGACAGGATGTCCGCGCTCCGCGAGCACTCCTGACCAATACAACAGTCGCCCTCGCTAATGCGCGGGCTTCTGACACAATCGCGTCAGTGTTAGAATCACTTCGTTCACTAATAATCAGATTTCCCTCGCTGATCCTCCAAGGCCACTGTGGTTGAGTTATGGCCCACACGAGCTCAGTAGTTTTTGCCGGCATTGCCCCGCATCCTCCAATTATGGTTCCAGAGGTAGGGCGCGAGGCGATTGCCGACGTGCGCAGCTCGAT
>Ga0137359_10001857_pt1 | contig 16881 bp, 11 predicted proteins | sample Mad1_40_16metaG_FD_108281 | JGI IMG/M metagenome (GOLD analysis project Ga0137359, IMG submission 108281) | Vadose zone soil microbial communities from Angelo Coast Range Reserve, California, USA - Mad1_40_16 metaG | ecosystem: Environmental > Terrestrial > Soil > Vadose zone | place: USA... | reverse complement strand
TGGCACACGAAGAAATTCGCGCGATGATCACGGCACTGGGCACCGGCATCTCGAAAGAGGACTTCGATCCAACAAAAGTGCGCTACGGCAAGATCATTCTGATGACCGACGCCGACGTCGATGGTTCCCACATCCGTACTCTGCTGCTGACATTCTTCTTCCGTCACATGCAGGAACTGATCAAGCGGAACAATGTGTACATCGCGCAGCCGCCCCTGTTCGGCATCAAGAAAGGCAAGTCGCATCAGTACATCAAGGACGAGCGTGAGTTCGTCAAAGTGATGGTGAAGCGTGCTTCGGAAGGTCTCGTGATCCGCTACGGCGAAGGCGCGGCGACGCTCGAAGGCGCGGCGCTGACGAAGTTCATCACCGTGCTCAATGAATACCTGGGCTTCCTCGACAAGCTCAACAAACGTCTGCGCGAAGAAAAGATCACTGAGCTTCTGCCGAGACTCGACCTCGCGAAGCGCGCCGATTTCGAAGGCGACAAGACGAATCCTCCGAAGAAAGTCGAGAAGCTTGAAAAGGAACTCAAGCGGCTGACGAAAGAGTTGAGCCTGAAGAGCGTGGATACGCACTTCGACGAAGAGCATAACCTGTGGGAAGTCCGCTTCGTGAATTCGCAAGGCTCCGAACACGTCGTCAACTGGGAACTGGCTTCCACGCCGGAGTGCCGACAGTTGATCGCCAAGTTCAAACAAATCGAGCCATACATGGATCCGCCATTCGTGATCGAGAGCGTTCCCAGGGCTTCATCAAAAGCCGAGGCGGAAGAGTCGAGCGAAGCTGAGGGCGAACAGACTGACTCGGCGCCGAAGAAAGCCACCAAGACTCCAGCACGTCGCGCGAAAGAGACTGAGGTCGTCGAGAAAAATAATGCGCGCGATCTGTTCGACTACGTCCTGAACGAAGGCCGAAAAGAATACGCCGTGCAGCGCTACAAAGGTCTCGGCGAAATGACTGCTGAGCAACTCTGGGAAACCACGATGGACCCGGAGCGCCGCACCCTGCTGTCAGTGAAGCTCGAAGACATTGCCGAGTGCGAAACCATCTTCACCACGCTGATGGGCGAAGACGTCGAATCACGGCGAAAGTTCATCGAGGACAATGCGCTGGATGTGAAGAACCTGGATATCTAGCGCTCTAGTGTGGGGACGGGTCTCGGACCCGTCCCAGCGGAGCGAAGTTCCGCGGTTGGCCCGCCTCCGGCTCTTCTATTTGCCGACGATTCTCCAGTGGCTTTTCGCGATACTCGTCAGCGCCGCGATTGGGTGGCGCATTCTGCGCTGGTCTGCCCGAGTGCTGTTCGTTTCTTCTAAACCAGGTCTCTCCGAAAGAGCAGTGAGCTAATGTGGAAGTGGCGGTTGGAAAAATGAACAGTCCGAGCTGACAAACTGGATTGGCCATCATGCGGAGAATCAGGCAGATTTAATTCCCGTACTTTATCGCCGGGTATATCCAGTCGAATACCACCCACAACGCCACCATCACAACAAATACCAGCAAGCTGCCTTCAGGCCCAACCGAGCCGCCGGTGAGCCATTCGGGGCCGTGGAACGATGAATTCAGCAGATGCCCCGGCAGCACCGTACCGCTGTCCGGTACGGAATACAGGTAGCTCTCGCTCCAATCCCACGACATGTGAAAGCCGATTGCCCACCAGAGGTCGCCTGTGCGGCGGAGCGTGAGGCAAAAAAAGAAGCCGATCAGGGCGGCGGCTACGAGGCCGGCTTTGCTCTCACCGGGGTTCGACCCATGGAGCAGGCCGAAGCCGGCTGACAAAAGCGCCGCTGTCGGCCAGAAGTGCATCCCTTTCGTCAGTACCCACTGCGAATAGCCGCGCACCAGAAACTCTTCAAAGAATCCGACGAGGAGAAAAAAAAGCGCGTAGTAAAACGCATATTTTACGATCGCCAATCCATGGATGGAGAGTGATCCGAACTCGAACGCTCCGGCGAGGCGAAGCGCGATCATCAGCACACTGAGTGACGCGATTCCCCACAGTGTTCCGATCCAGAAGTTACGACGAAAAGCGTTTTGTTTCGGGAGGCCGAAGGCGCCAAAGGGCTGTTTCTCAAGGCGAGCCATTACGAAAGCGGGGAGAATTGCAGCCAGCGCGATGCTCCCTTGTGACACCAGTCCCCACCAGATCGATCCGCCTCGAGGAGTGTGAACGAAATGCGAGACGACACCGACTACTCCGAGAAAAATTCCGCCCATCGCAAGGTAGATCAGCCAGCGCGTACCGGGATACAGGCCATTCGGTCCGACAAAAATCGCGAGCAGAGGATTTTCTCGCTGGGGAGGCACGCCCAACGAAGGCGCAGCCACATCGGTTCCGGCGGGGTCGGCAGCAGGCGATTCCCCCGGCTCAGAAAAAGGGGCAGGAACGGGATTCGTATCCATGATGGTCCCCGACATGGTAAAACACTCGGTCCTCCTCTGATGCGGCGATTTTTCCAGACAACGACCATTGGCAGGCCACAATTTGTGGCGGCTGCGCTGCTTTGGGTGTTTCTGCTGCAGTGTTTGTGGCTGGTTGGAGTGCAGGCGCGGCAAGGTGCCCGCTCAAACTCCGACCAGGCACTACGCATTTACCTCGGATTGCAACAGTGGAAGGGCGGCGCAGTTGCCGGCACGCCGGATTCGTTGCGCTCGGAAGCGGCAACCGGCGTGGCTTCTGCGGGACGCTCTGGACATTTGCGCGTCCGCGACGGATTTGATGAGGACCGGTCGCCGCTCTACTACCTGGTCGCGGGCGCGCCATTTCTAACACGTCCAGCCGCATGGACTGGCGGCCTGCCGCTCTGGCATGTGCTCGCCGCCGCGCCCTACCTGTTCTTCGGCGTCATGCTGGGTGGCTCGCTCTGGTATGTTGCACGCCGGCTCTATGGGAACGCCGGCGGATACATTGCGCTCATGTTCTATTGTTTTTCTCCCGCGATGATCGTCGCCGCCGCAGGCGCGCAGAGTCTTGGAGAGATGGGCGCGGTATGGGGCGCGTTTGGCGCCGTGTGGACCGCCATCGCGGTGGCCCATACGCTATACGCCCCGCGCGAGGTCGTGCTGTGGAACTGGCGGCGGATCCTCCTTCTTGGATTGTCCATGGCACTCGCTGCCGGGAACCAGTTCTCGCTCGGCCTAGTCGCACTCGCCGCGCTGATGCTCATGCTATGGGTGGCGCCGGTCCGGAGGCAGGCTGTGCTTGCGATCTGGGGCACCGCACTCGGAGTAGCGATCGCGATCGTGTTTGCTTCGTACTTTTTTCATCCTGCATTGTTTTGGCAGGGAATACGGCATGCGCGATGGCTGGATCTTGATCCGCACGCTCTGGCGGCATCAGTTGCCTACCGCCACAGTTTGCAGACGATCCTTTCCGGCAGCCCTGCGATGACGCTGGCGCTTCCTGTCGCGCTGGTCGCATTCGCTGCGTGGAAGCGGACACGGTATTTTGGTAATCTCGCTCCACTCGGCATCGCCGTGTCGTTGATTGTCCTGGGAATCGGCGCCGCGAGTTTTCCGGGAGAAGGGTTCTATTTAACTGCGCTGGTGTTCTTATTCGTATTTGTCGCGGGCGTGTTCGCCGACCTGATCGAGACGCGTCACCGGTTAATGGTGATGGCTGCGTTGATCGGATTGCTCACTGCTTCGGCGGTGTGGAACCTTATCGCATTGTGGCGTGCCGCGCGGCCGTGAGAAAGACAGGCTACGACCATCCCATCGCTGTTCTTCGCTCATTGGTTTCGCAGCCAAAGTTCAAATAAAATATTTTTTCACTCGGATAAGGATTCGACATGAGCACTGGTGTTCCTCCAAAGACCATTTACGTCACGCAGAGCGGCCTTCCGCTCAGCTTCAGGCTCGACTGGCCATTCCGCCCGGCGACTTCGGGTGCGGACTTTTACGTACTCCACAGCGAGATTACTCTCGAGAACTCCGGCGGATTGCGCGCGCTGGCTGCGGTGAATCTCTCGGTTACTCTGCGGGAGATTCTGCCGTCGCTCGAGGCAAAAGACGCTGAGGGGCCAATCATCAACGCTCTGCGCAAGGATGTCGATCGCAAGCAGATTGAGTTTGTGAAATCCGGCAAACTCGTGCCCTTGCCGTTTTCCAGCCGTCACTACGATTTCAAGCGGGGCCAGTGGGTGTTTGGCAAAGCGTCAGACGAAGACATCGCGCGGCTGATCGAGCGGAAAGTGTATTGGCAGACGCAGTTGGCAGGTGGCGACGTCTGGCTGGGCGATCCGACCGAAGCGCTTTACGTGCAGAGCACGACCGATCATCTCGTCGAAGTTGCGTCCGGACTCGCGCAGCGGGGTCTGTTTACCATCGGCGGGCAAAATGCCAGCGCGCTGCCTGCCTTGATGTATCAGAAGGAACGCTTTGAGGCCGAGATGGCTGGTGCCCGTCGCGAACTGGAGCAAAAGCACGCATTTGAACGGGGCTAGCAGAAAGTACCGGGTTGAGTCTCGAGGCGAGTTGCTAGCCACCAAAACTCGAAGCCTTTTCGAGTTTCAGCTGTCGCGCGAAGAGGCGCACGATCATTCCGTCGAAGCGGGTACCGCTTAACTTCTCCAGTTCCGTAACCGCTTGTTCGTGAGATTTGGGCGGAGCAAACGAACGCTCGCTGGTCATATTCACATAGGCGTCGGCGACCGCCAGGATGCGGGCCCATTGCGGGATGTTCTCGCCTTGCAATCCCGTGGGATAGCCGCTGCCATCGAAGGCTTCATGATGGAACTCGACGGCCTGTTCAAGCGGTTTGCTGTCGGGAAGAGCGCGGAGTACTTCCGCGCTCAGTTCCGGATGCGTCTTAATCACTGCATACTCGTTCTCGGTGAGCGGGCCGGGCTTATTGAGAATTCGTTCGGGGATAAAAAGCTTGCCTAGGTCGTGAACGCGCGCCGCGAAAATGATGTCGTCGACTTCCGCCTCGGAAAGCTTCAGTCCGCGCGCGATGATTCCCGCATAATACGCGCATCGTTCTCCGTGTCCGTCGGCCTGCCGCTCGCGCATCTCCGCAGCGCGTGCGACCGTTTCGATTCCTTCTTTTAAAGCCTGCCGATCGATTTCCTCTCGTCCTCTACAAAGCTTGCGGAGAGTGGCGACCAGCTCTTCCAGATCTTCCGCCCCGCTGTTTTCGCGTTGCAGAAAACCTTCGATGTATCCGGAGACGAGTTGTCCCTGCACTCCGGAGTTTTCGCCGTCGCCCAGCAACTCCGCGGAGCGAACCTGATTTCCGCCCGCGCGCTTGGAGATATACATTCCAGCATCCGCGACCCGAATGATGTCCTCGGCAGTGAAAGCGTGCACCGGAAAACTGGCAACTCCGAAGCTGCCAGTGATCTGGTGCTCCTCCAGCATGGGATCGGTCGCCAGCCAAAGCCGAAGCCTCTCGGCCAAGACCTGGGCCTGGTCGATGCTGGTCTCGGGCATCAGGATGATGAACTCGTCTCCTCCGTAGCGCGCAACCACATTTGACTGACGGCACTTCTGTTCGAGCAGCCGCCCGACTCGCGCCAACACCAGATCACCTTCCAGATGGCCCAGGCCGTCATTCACTTCTTTGAACTTGTCAAGATCGATCAACACAACTGAAAACGGCCGACCCGAACGCGAAGCGCGTTTCCATTCCGAACTCAGCGCTTCCCAGAAGAAACGGCGAGTCTTGATTCCCGTCAATCCGTCGGTAATCGACTGCTGTTGCAGTTTCTGGAATACGAAGGAATTGTGCAGCGCAGTTGCCAGCAGATCGGCGAGCGTATTAAGGATCAGAACGTCCTGCGGCTCGAACGCATTTTCGTCGCGGCTTTCGACGTTGAGCACTCCCAACAAAGTCTCACCGTAGGTGATTGGAAGACAGAGCACGGCGCGCGATTCCGGCAGCACGCCCGACAAATGTCCCTGGCCGGTATTCTGCACGAGAGCGCTCACGCCCGTGCGTGCGACCCGGCCCAGAATGCCCGTCCCTACCGCGATACGCTTGCCCAATGCCAGCGATGTCGTTCCCGCTTCGGCCTTGATCTCGATGTCTTTGGTGGCATAGTCCATGATGCCTATGCCGATATGATCGTAATGAAAGTTCTTCTGAATTTCACGCACGATGTCGCCCATCATCTGCTCCGCATCCTGGCTTGAAATGGCCGTCTTGGAGATGCTGTTGAGGAACGAGAGGTGCCTTGCTCGACGCTTTTCTTCACTGAACAAACGGGCATTTTCCACGGCCACGCCGAGTTGCCCGGCAGCGGTCTTCATGACCTCGAGATCCCGAGCTTCGAAAACGTATTCCTTGTCTATGCTCAGAGCGCCCATGACTCCAGTCGGCATTCCTCCGAGCATGATCGGAACCGCGCAGAACGACTTGGCCGGACGGGGAGGAATGAAATCCGCGCCCAGTTTCACTCGAACTTGCTCGAGATCGGACTGAATGAGCAGGGGCTGGCCTGTCCGGATCACGTGTTCGGTCAGTCCATTGCTCGCTGGCCGGGAGCGCTTCGGCAAGACCTTTCCGTCTTCAATTTCGAGTTCGAAACGAATCTCTTCATCTTCCTTAAAAGCGATGTAAAAGCTGCTGGTATCGAAGATCTGCCCGAGTTCGACATGCACCGTTCGTAGAACCTCGTCCTGATCGAGGTGGGAGCTGATGGCTTGCCCGATTTCGGTGAGCAGTTCGTACTCTTTGGTGCGGCGCTGTGCATCGTGCATGACGACATAGTTTTCCAGCGTCAGAGCAATCTGCAACGTCAGTCCGATCAGCAGCCGCAAATTTGAGGAACCGAACATACGGCGTTCCGCATGCGGAAACAGAATGACGCCGAAGTTGTGCTCGCGGGTCTGCAGGCTGACCGCCATCAAATCGCGGACGCCCTCCGACTGCATCGTTTCCTTGAAAGCTTCGAATCGGTGCCCCGGAAATGCCGGTAGCGGCTCTTCCAGTTCCTCGAGACGATGGAACGTGACGACTCCTCCGCGGCGGTAGGCCAGCTCCGCGAGGTAGTCGCCGGCACGAGACTTTTGCAGCTTTTCAACAAACTCGGGCGAGAATCCCTTTTGCACCGACGGCAATGTGGCGCGCCAGGGCTCAGAAATAAAAACAATGGCACGATGCGTCGGCAGCGGCGCTACCAGCCGGTCAAGAAAACTCTGCATCGTGGGCACCAAGTCATGGGCGGAGAGAAGCTGGCGCGGATCCACACCAAGTGTCGAGAACGCCAGGGCGTTTTCCTGGATGGCATTGCGCTGGCTTTCCGCCAGAACCATAACCATCGCGATTGCCAATAGCATTTGCGGGATCGGTCCCAGGAAGTCTCCCAACTGGCCGAGATCGACAAAGGGGTAGCGGACATGTCCAGCTCCCATGAGAGCAGCCCACAACGCCAGTGAAAGCGCTAACATCCGGAACGCAAAAGAATTCTTGCGATGGGCGTATACGTAGAAATGGAAGGAGCAATAAAGCAGCATCGCCGCGAGGCCTACTTCTAACCGGAAGTAACCCATCGGCGCGGCCTTCTCGCTGAACACTCCGCCAACCATGTGGGCGCGCAAATTCAGACAAGCGAGGGCTGTGCCGATCAGCGCCAATGCTCCGTCGTACCAGTTGAGTTGGAGCGGACCGCCGCGCATCAGCCGGGTCGAGACGAAGATGCAGATCGCCATCGCCACCAGCAGCAACGAGCTCAGAAAATACAGGAGCGCGGAAGGTCCGCGAAAATGTCCAACGGCTTCCAGTGCGTAGTGCAGTGTATAGGCGGCCCAAGCCAGTTGCCAGGCGCGGAAGTAGCTTTGCCGGCTCTGCTCGTAAAGGTAACTAAATACGAGGAAAATCAGCAGTGCGACTACCCCGGGAATCAAAACCAGACCTGTGGCAACATTATTCATCGCAATATCTCAACTGCGGCCATGCTCGGCCAGCATCGTGGCACAACTGACCTGAACAAAACAATAGACAGTATCTGGGAGTCGCCATTTGCTCAACAGCTTGCCGCCAAGCAGTTCCTAATAGTATGAGACGCCAAGCGCAGGGGCGACGGTCCAAGTTTGACAGCAAAAGTAATCAAAATCATGGTTACTAACGTAACCGGCATCAGCCGGTCTGATGCTCGGACCAGCGACGGCCTTAAAGATCTCTTCCCCCCGAGGCCCGCAGTCCAACTTGTTATACTCGCGGGTTATGCTACGGGTCCGATTCGCGCCGTCGCCCACGGGTTTTCTGCATGTAGGCAGCGCGCGTACCTTTATCTTCAATTGGCTCTATGCGCGCCGGAATGGCGGAACGATGGTCCTGCGCCTCGACGACACCGACGTCGAGCGCAATACCGAGGCCTCAGTCAACTCCATTTTTGAGGGACTGCGTTGGCTCGGTCTGGCGTGGGACGAGGAGTACAAGCAATCGGAGCGGCTAGGGCTACACCGCCAGGTCGCCGAGGCGGTCTTTCAGAAGGGGCTGGCATACCGTGATTTCACCCCCGCGCATACCGGGGACAGCGAAAAATCCGGCGCCACTTCGACCTGGCTTTTCAATCCCGGAATGCGCGAACTGCCCCGCGTCGAGAGCGACCGTCGGGCCGCCGCCGGAGAGCCATTCGCCCTGCGCTTTCGCGTGCCGCGCGGGACCGGCGAGTCAGTCCGTTTTGCGGATGCCGTGTATGGCGAACAGGTCAAAGCCGCCGACGACATCGAAGACTTCGCCTTGCTCCGGTCCGACGGGATGCCAACCTATCACCTGGCGTCGTGCGCTGACGACGTCGATCTGCGTATCAGTCACATCATCCGCGGACAGGACCATCTTTCGAATACTTACAAACACGTTCTGATTTTCGAGGCCTCCGGGGGACAAGCGCCTCAGTTTGCGCACTTGCCTTTGCTGGTGGCGCCCGACGGATCGAAGCTCTCCAAGCGTCGCCACGGACCTGTTGTCAGCGTGACGACCTATCGAGATGCCGGGTTTCTGCCCGAAGCGTTCATCAACTTTCTATGCCTGCTGGGATGGTCGCCGAAAGACAATCGTGAAAAGTTGACACGCCAGGAATTGATTGACGCCTTCTCGCTGGAAGGAATTAATCGCGCGAACGCGGTAGTGAACTTCAAAGAGCCTGCGGCGACGCCCGAAGAGACCTTCGATCCGAAAGCGGTCTGGTTGAACGCCGAGCACATTCGGGGACTCTCAATTGAAGAACTAAGTACGCATCTCCTGCCGATCGTGCGCGAAGCCGGATTTCGGATCACCCCGGAAAAGATGGCCGCCATTACTCCGCTGATTCGCGAACGCATCAAGTTGTTGCGCGACGTACTTACCGCAGCCGATTTCTTCTTTGTCGATCAACTACCGCTGTACGATCCCGCAGAACTCGTACCCCAGAAGGGCGATACCGCGATGGCGCTCAAAGTTCTCACCCGCGCCCGCGAAGTCCTGGCGCAAACCGAGTTCAGGCACGATCCCCTCGATCAAGCACTCCGCGCCGCCGCGCAGGAATTGGGCCTCAAGGCAGGACAGATGTTCCAGCCAATTCGCGTCGCCGTCTGCGGACGAAAAAATGCGCCACCCCTGTTTGAGACGCTGGAAGTGCTGGGCCGGGAGACGACGCTGAAACGGATCGAAGAGGCCATCGCCAAACTCCGCTAGGGCTGATTCTTTCCCGTTAACTCCTCCGCTTTCGCCCGCGTTGCTGCGGCTTCCTTCTTCATACCCTTTGCTTCGTACGCGGTTGCGAGCGCGATTTCCGTGTTGTAGTCATCCCCGATCTTCTCCAGTTCTTTCTTGAACGACCCGATCGCATCGTCATACAAACCAAGTTTCGCTTGCGCTCGACCCTGGTTATAGTAGACGCCCTCTAGATCGGGGTTTAGGCGCGCGGCAGTCTGGTATTCATGAATCGCGTCCTGATACTTCTTCTCCTCCATGCCTACCGCTGCGAGGCCGAAATGAGCACTTGCGCTGTTCGGACTGATCGCCATCAGTCGCTGGAAGGCCGTCCGCGCCTCCGGAAGCTTCGCTTCTTCGATGTACACGAATCCCAGGTTGTAGAGCGAGTTTTCATTGTCCGGAACCAACTCCAGGACTCTTTTGAATTCAGCTTCCGCATGAGTCAGATCTCCCTTGATCGCATAGGATCGAGCTAGCGCGAAATGAGCAGCAGGATACTGGGACCGCTGACGAATCACCGTCTGGAATTCGCTGACAGCTTGATCGGTTTGACCGCCAGCGAGCAACGCTGCTCCGCGCTGCATGTGGCGGACGTAATCACGGGAATGGAGCCACCACGCCGCGCCTCCGCCCATCAGAGTGAGTGCAAGTGCCAGCACAGCGACGCGTCTCATCGGCTTGTTGGGATCAGATGCTCCCTTTGCAATCAGCGCGCCCAGAATCAAGCCGCTGACCAGTCCGCCAACGTGTGCACCATTGTCAATCCCTGACGACGTGGCTCCTCGGGCCAGGCTGTAGGCAGAAAAGATGAGCAGGCTGGTCATCGTTCCGCCGGTGATCTGTCCCCGCATTGAGAATTCGCCCAGGTAGAAGGATGCAATCAACGCGCCCACAATCCCGAAGATCGCGCCCGAGGCGCCTACGCTCAACACGTTGGGATTCCAAATTAGACTGCCCAGACTTCCGCCGATTCCTGCGAGGAGGTACATCACGGCAAACGTCCATCGACCGTAGAGGGATTCCGCAAGGGAGCCAATATTCCAAAGGCTCCACATATTGAACCCGATGTGCAGCAGGTTCCCGTGGACAAACACACAGGTCAGTAGGCGCCACCATTGGCCGCCAAGCGTAAACGGGCCGTAGTTTGCGCCGAAACGAACCAGAAGTTCCCCCGAAGGACTGTCGAGAGCCGAAGGGTCGGTCAAGACCATGGCGATGAAAACGGCAACATTGATCCCTAACAGGATCTGAGTCACTACGATGGAGTTCGATTGCCGCCGCAGCCAAGGTGCAGGCTCGACTCGCTGCACTGCGTCTTCGGTTTCCAGGCCTCGCTGGGCAGCTTCGTGCTGAACACACCACGAACAGATCTTCTTCCCAAAGGAGAAGGAAGGAAGGTTGCGGCCGCATTTGACACAATTCGCCATGATTAGGAGCCTCGCCGGGCCCTCTCTCTTGGACGGCAGGAGGCGTACTTCATCCGTTAAAGCAGATGGTTTAAGAACCAGAATACAGTCACGAACTCAATCCTGGCATCCCGTCGCAGGGAGCGTCGGCCGGGTTGACGTCGCTTTGCGGCGGAGACAGAATCGTGGAACCAAAGCGCACGTCAAACCGTACTTCACAGTAGGTAGCGTTATGTGTACCCCACGACTCGCGGGTGCACCTTAATTTTTCTGCTGACCACGCGTGTGTTGTGGGTCGTCGTCCGAGTCTTCAGGTCCGGCGGCGGGATACATCTACTTTCAGGCAATTGCTCGGTTCTTCAGGAGAGATGAATGCACAACAGAAAAAGTACCGTACCGTTGCTAGGAATCCTGGTGCTCGCAATTCCCGCCGCCCTGATGGCTGCGCCCCCACTTCCACCGGACAAGAACGCAATCGTCATCGTCTTCAAAGACGGCCGGCAGCAGACCTTTTCGATGGCCGACATCGAACGGATCGAATTCAAGACTCCAGCCGGTAGCACGCCTGGAATCCGCGGAAGCAGCTTTCTTGGAAAATGGAAGGTCGGCGACGGCGCTCTCGGAACCTTCTTCATCACCCTCGACCACGACGGCACCGCTGCCAAAACTCTCGGCGCGAGCCACGGGACCTGGACAGTCGTCGACAATGAGGCACGCATCAGTTGGGACGATGGCTGGCATGACGCCATTCGGAAAGTTGGCGCGAAGTATGAGAAGCGCGCCTTTGAACCGGGCCGTTCCTTTACCGATCAGCCCTCTAATGTCACTGATGCGAAGAAAACCGAGGCTCAGCCCATCTAAACCACCCGCCTGCCCGCCTACGGCACTGACTGGCAGGCCATCTAGATTGGCATAAGCCACGTTGTGTCCCGGTCGACCTGGACTAGCGGCCGCCCTCACACCGTTCCGCCGCTGGTTATAAAATGAATTAGCACATGAATCCTGCAAATCCATCGACTGAAACTGTGGCTAAGCCATCTCCCGAGCCGCCTTCCGCGCCATCCAACTTCGTTCGCGACATCTTCCTCGAAGACATAAAAACGAAGAAATTCGGCGACGCGGCGATCCAGACACGCTTTCCTCCGGAGCCCAACGGCTACCTGCACATCGGCCACGCCAAGGCCATCTGCCTCGACTTCGGACTCGCCGACGAGTTTGGCGGCAAGACAAACCTTCGCTTTGACGACACGAATCCCGAAAAGGAAGAGCAGGAGTACGTCGACTCCATCATGAAAGACGTCCGCTGGCTCGGCTTTGAGTGGGACGGTCTTTACTACGCGTCCGACTACTTTGATCAGCTCTACGCTTGGGCGATCAAGCTCATCAAGGACGGTAAAGCGTACGTCGACGACCTCAGCGCCGACGAGATCCGAAAGTACCGGGGCACGCTCACCGAACCCGGCAAAGACAGTCCGTTCCGCAATCGCCCGATGGAAGAGAACCTCGATTTGTTCGAGCGCATGCGCGCAGGCGAGTTTCCCGACGGCTCCCGTGTGTTGCGGGCGAAGATCGACATGGCGTCGCCGAACCTGAACATGCGCGATCCCGTGATGTATCGAATTTTGCACGCCGAGCATCACCGCACCGGCAATAAGTGGTGCATCTATCCGATGTACGACTACGCGCACGGGCAGTCGGACTCCATCGAGCGAGTCACGCACTCCATGTGTACCCTGGAGTTCGAAGACCATCGGCCGCTCTACAACTGGTTCATCCAGCAACTCGGAATTTTTCCCTCGCAGCAGATCGAGTTCGACCGCCTGAGCCTCACTTACACGCTGCTGAGCAAGCGCAAACTGCTCAAGCTGGTGCAAGAGAACCTGGTGAACGGATGGGACGATCCACGCATGCCCACGTTGTCGGGGATCCGCCGTCGTGGCTACACGCCCGAGGCGATACGAAATTTCGTAGGCGCTACTGGAGTTTCAAAGACTAACGGTACGCTCGAACTCGCGATGCTGGAACACTTCGTTCGCGAAGACTTGAACAAGCGGGCGCCGCGGGTGATGGCAGTACTAAGGCCGTTGAAGGTCGTGATCGATAACTATCCCGAGGACAAGGCCGAAGAAGTGAAGGCGGTGAATAATCCCGAGGACGAAAGCGCCGGCAAACGCAGGGTTCCATTCTCAAAGGTCCTCTACATCGAGCAGGACGACTTCCGGGAAGATCCGCCCAAGCAGTACTACCGGCTGTCGCCGGGACGCGAAGTGCGTCTGCGATACGGCTACTTCATCACAGCCACCAGCGTCGTAAAAAACGACAAGGGAGAAGTAATCGAAGTGCATTGCACGTACGATCCCGCGACTCGCGGTGGGAACGCGCCAGACGGCCGCAAAGTGAAGTCCACGATTCATTGGGTCTCGGCAGCGCATGCCGTTGACGCCGAAGTACGCGTCTACGACAAGCTGTTTACCAATCAAGATCCGAACCAGGTGGAAGCGGGTCAGGAGTTCACAGCTAATTTGAATCCGCAGTCACTGGAAGTAGTTTCGGATGCGAAAGTGGAGCCCTCGCTGGCGGCCGCCTCGCCCGAGAGCCGCTACCAGTTCGAGCGCCTGGGATATTTTTGCGTGGACCAGGATTCCAGGCCGGGGAAACTCGTGTTCAACCGCACGATCGCTCTCAAGGACACCTGGGCGAAGATCGAGAAAAAAGCTGGATCATAAATGTCCATCGCGTAGAGACGGGGCCTGCCCCGTCTCCCCTCCGAGATCCGAGATGCCGGCGAATATTTTCTTTCTCGGGCCAATGTAGTTGCTTGACGCATGCAACTATATTGAGTATGCTTTTCCTATGCCGCCGAGAGCCCGAGCCAACCCCGAAACCCAGCAATGGTGGGACGAGCTCGAGCGCTTGTCACGCATGCTCGGACAAGTCGGCCCCGACGAAGTCTGCTGCGATGGTCTAAGCCAGCGCCAGTGCTCGATTCTCCGGACCCTCGTCGCGCAGGAAGGCGCCCGTATCTCCGACCTGGCAGCCAGTTCCGGCATCACGCCCAGCGCGATGACGCGCGTCCTCGAAAAGCTCGAAGCGCGCACACTGGTAGAGCGTGTTCGTGGCACGCAAGCGGACGGCCGCGCCGCCACCGTGAAGATCACTGCTGCCGGCCGCAAGGTCCGCGAGCAACTCGACGAGCTAATGCGTGAGCGCACGCGCACGATCATCGATACGATTCCCGTAAAACAACGGGCGCACATTCTCTCTTCTCTGCAACTGCTCAACAACGTAATCGCCTCCTCCGGATGTTGCGGCCTCAACCAACCCGTGCAGTCCTCGGAACTAGTCTCAGAGATTGGTTTTGGAAAAAGCATGTTTCGAAATGCAAACCGGCGCACGCAAGTAGAGCCGCGAAGCGGCGTAAGAGTGCAGCCCACGGCGCAAGCCGTGGGTCGCAAGTAGTTATGGAGTTAGCCCCGAAGGGTGGAAGACGACTAAGAGTCCGCAATCAATTCGAGGAGACGGCCATGAAACCGGAAGCCATCACTAGCGCAGTCGAAGAACACTACGCGGCCGTGGCCCGCGGCGAAGCGTCAGCCTGCGGAGCGCCCGCTTCGGACGTGGCCCGCACCATCGGCTATAGCGACGAAGAGCTCGCGATCGCCGGAGACGCCAATCTTGGCCTCGGTTGCGGCAATCCGCTGGCGTTGACCGAAATCAAGCCCGGTATGACCGTGTTGGACCTGGGTTCAGGCGCAGGCTTCGACGCCTTCATTGCATTGAACCGCGTCGGGTCGGATGGCCGCGTCATCGGCGTGGACATGACCGATGACATGCTGGCCCTCGCCCGCGCCAACGCTGGGAAGCGCGGTGCAAGCAATATCGAATTTCGCAAGGGAAAGATTGAACAACTGCCGGTTGAGAGCGGCACTGTGGATTACGTCATCAGCAATTGCGTGATCAATCTTTCTGCTGACAAGCCCGCCGTCTTCCGCGAGATCGCGCGTGTACTCAAGCCGGGCGGCCACTTCGCAGTCAGCGACATTGTTCTGCTAAAGCCGCTCCCAGAAGAAATCGTCGACGACATCAGCGCATTCGTCGGCTGCATCGCCGGCGCCAGCTTATTGACGGACTATCTCAGCATCGCTGCCGCGGCCGGTTTGCGTGACCTGAGCGTTCCCCATATCGCCCTCGGACGAGACATGGTCAAATTGCTAGCGCCGCAAGGATTCGACAAAGGCGCCTCCTGCTGCGGCTCGACAGTCTCAGTGTTTTCACTAAAACAGCCCGATGATTTAGTCGAGCAAGCGGCCGAAGCCCTGGCCTCGATCAAACTCCACGGCCGAAAATAGAACTGGTGTGTGAACTAAGTTTTTTGTAAAGGCTTTGGAGTTGGAAACACTTTTTTGGGAGGGCACGACTTAAGCCGTGCCGCAGGCTGCCGGGAGTGCGGGCTTCAGCCCGTGAGGGTCTCATTCACCTGTGGGACGCTATAATTCTATCTCTCAATCCATGCCCTTTCGCCCAGGAGACCCGACCTTGTACGTGCCCGAGCCCAAACGCTACGACACCATGCAGTACCGCCGCACCGGACGCAGCGGTATTCAACTTCCTGCCATCTCGCTCGGTCTGTGGCATAACTTCGGCGGTGTGGACAATTTCGAAAACGCCCGTGCCATGCTGCGTCGGGCTTTCGATCTCGGCATCACCCATTTCGATCTAGCCAACAACTACGGGCCTCCGTACGGATCGGCAGAAGAGAATTTCGGGCGGATCCTGAAGAAGGACTTCCTTCCCTACCGCGACGAACTGATCATTTCAACCAAAGCCGGGTGGGACATGTGGCCCGGTCCCTACGGCAATCTTGGCTCGCGCAAGTATCTGCTAGCGAGCCTCGATCAGAGCCTGAAGCGCATGGGTTTGGAGTACGTCGACATCTTCTATCATCACCGGCCCGACCCTGACACGCCGATGGAGGAATCTCTCGGCGCTCTCGACAGCGCAGTTCGCGCCGGCAAAGCGCTCTACGCCGGCATTTCCGCCTACGATGCGAAGCAGACCGCTCAGGCCATCAAGATCATGCGCGATCTCGGGACGCCGCTTCTAATTCACCAGCCTAAATACTCAATGCTGGTTCGCGATCCCGAGCAGGGCTTGCTGGATGTCCTCGGCAAAGAAGGCGTGGGATGTATCGTCTTCAGCCCGCTTGCGCAAGGATTGCTCTCGGACCGCTATCTGCAGGGAATTCCCAGCGACTCGCGCGCCGCACGCGACTTTTTCCTGAAGAGAAAAGACATTGATGAGCGCAAGGTAGCGATGCTCCGGGAGTTGAACACGATAGCGCAACAGCGCGGACAATCCCTTGCCGAGATGGCTGTCGCATGGGTGTTGCGCGATCCGCGCGTGACCAGCGCGCTGGTCGGCACCAGCAAAGTGCAGCAGGTGGACGACAACGTCGCCGCATTGAAGAACCTGTCGTTCTCGCCGGAAGAACTCCGCAAGATCGATGGCCTTCTCGCCGGCAAGCAGTCCGCCGCGTGAGCAAAGCTTCGCGATGCTCGTTAGTAGAGACACGGCTTGCCGCGTCTCCGCTGGCGGCGGTAGGAAGATTGATGATCGGTTCGGCTGATTCCATCTTGCCGTGTGCGTCATCCATATAGCGAATGGCACAATTTCAGACTCTGCAAGCATCTCTGGCTCGGTCCAGCGCCCTTTCCGAATTCACCAAGCACCTCGAGTTTGTGGTGAAGGGCATTCCTCATTTCGGTTTTGTGCCCGGCCAATGGCTTTCGCTCAAGACGTCAAAGCCCGATGGTGAAGAGATCACACGCGCAT
>Ga0137359_10001849_pt1 | contig 16915 bp, 36 predicted proteins | sample Mad1_40_16metaG_FD_108281 | JGI IMG/M metagenome (GOLD analysis project Ga0137359, IMG submission 108281) | Vadose zone soil microbial communities from Angelo Coast Range Reserve, California, USA - Mad1_40_16 metaG | ecosystem: Environmental > Terrestrial > Soil > Vadose zone | place: USA... | reverse complement strand
TGCCCCGTGTAAATGGGCCTTGTTGGGTGGCGCAGCTCAAACCAGAATATACAGAATCTGATCGGGAAAATATTATTGACCGTGCGGCTGATTTGGATGTGATTGCGGCGCAGCAGAAGGGAGCTGAATCATGATCTGCCATGTATCAGACGAATGGATACACGGCGCATCGCTTCGCCCATTCGATGACATTCATATTTTTGAAGTGTGGATTTACGGGAATGTTCGTCGTGTTTGCCGGATCGGTAACGAGTCATTATCAATCACTCCCGGCACTCTTGTGTACTTGGATTGTACTCATGCGGCGCAAAACGTGATCTGCTATGAACCGAATATTCAGGCATGGCGCATTGTTGGAGAAAAGAATGATCGACTGGCATCTATTTTGGTCAAATGTAGACCGAACTGGTGGTAATGATGCTTGCTGGCCGTGGACTGGAAAATTTCGGCCTGACGGGCGTGGACGGATTTGGTTCGATAATCAGCACTGGTTCGTCAATCGTCTTGCATATGAATCTGTCAAAGGACCGATACCAAGAGGGAAGGCCATCGGTAATAGTTGCGGCATGAAGCATTGCTGCAATCCTGGTCATTGGTCGGTGAGATTCGACAAGGTTGGATATATCCGACCGGAAAGACGGAAGAAAAATTTGGTGATGCCTGAGTTAAAACCTCGGGAAAAGTTGGTTCCTATTGTTTTTGGCCTGGAAGCTGCAAAGAAAAATTTCCCTTGATTTGTCGGATTTTTATTCGTAATATGAATCTATATGCTTGGCCGCATAGAATCAGTGAGGATTCACATGCATCGTGGCAGGTTACTGACCTGTTCGGCCAACCCGGTAACGGGACGGTGCAGGTGAATCCTTTTTTACTTAAAGGTAACAAAATGGACGATTTCATATTGATTTTCGCGGCTATTGTCGTGCTATCTCCCGTGTTGTGTCTGGCTTTGTTGTGCTGGGCGCTAAATTCTGTAAAGCCTTGGTAGCTCATCATGAACGTAAAAAAAGGTGATCTGGCGATTGTAATCAAGTCGGCATGCGGGAATGAGGGTCAAATAATAGAAGTTATGAAGTTTCTTGGGACTAATCCAATTTTCCAAAAACGCCAGTGGTTTAAAGGCGGATATGGACTGACTTGGCTGATTAAATTTCAAAATCCTGTTCGAAATACTCGTGGAGTATTATATATTGAATGTCCATGCCCTGACGCATGGCTACGCCCCGTTTCCGGCTTGCCAGAAGTCGATACAATCGACACCGAGCATCCCGTTGAGGAATCGGCATGAAGCGAGAAAAATTTATCACTCGGCCAATCCTTCTGCGCTTCGAGCAACAACGGGAATCGGCAATATCGCTAATCAGAAGTCTTCCGTTAGATGCAGAAAACCCAATTGAGGTTGTCGTGCGCGAAATGGTCAAGGTTCGCGGATTAGATGCCAATGCGCGAATGTGGGTAGGACCGTTAGCAGATATATCCGAACAGGGCTATGTCAACGGTCGAACCTACAGTTGCGAAGTATGGCATGAGCATTTCAAGCGAGAATACCTCCCCGAAGAATTCGATCCCGAGTTATGCAAGGAAATCTACCGGAAATGGGATTTTACACCATCCGGTGAGCGAGTTCTGATCGGCAGCACTACCCAACTGACCGTCAAGGGATTTGCGCAGTATTTGACGCAAGTTGAGGCCTTTGGCGCATCGATTGGCGTGCAGTTTTCGGCGTCACCTAACAAGCGGCGGGCAGTGTAATGGCGTCGAGAAATTATATTGACCCAGATCCCGCGTGGCAATGGCTGGATCAAATTAAAATTGGAGACATCCTGCTAGAACGCGGGAAAAGTGAAAGAACTGTCCGAGAGATAAATCGATACAAAAATGGAACCATGCGCAGCGTTTCTTTCTCTATTTTGCGATGCTCATGGACACATCGATGCTATACGACAGTCACCCGGAGCGAATTAAAAACAAGACGATTTTCTCACTCTGGAAAGCGGAAGGAATCGGCATCCCCTATAGATAAACTGATTGCACATGATCTGATTTATTGGGAAAAAGAAAAACAACGCCTTGATTGCTGCGATGTGAAGGGCATTCGATGAATTATTACAGCCACCACATAGGCGACTTCGATCGCGCAACAAGGCATCTCACACGCCTTGAGCGCAGCGTGTACCGCGATTTGTTGGACGTCTATTACGACACCGAGCAGCCGTTGACATTGGATGTTGCAGCACTGTGCCGGAAAATCATCGCTCGCACCAACGAGGAATCAACGGCTGTTGAACAAGTGCTTAACGAGTTTTTTACGAAAACCCCAACGGGTTGGTATCACGAGCGCTGCGAAGAAGAATTGGATGCCTATCGCACGTCGACCAGCCAAAAATCAATTGCCGGCAAGGCTTCTGCTGCCAAAAGAGCATTGAAACGCCAACAGGCGTTAAACGGAATTCCAACGAGCGTTGAACAGACGATCAACGACACTCCAACTAACCAAGAACCAAGAACCAATAACCATAAACCAGTAAAAACAAAGGAAACGCAATCTTCGATTGCTCCTTGCGATTGGATACCTCAATCGGCATGGTCTGGCTACATGGAAATGCGGAAAAAGAAGCGAAAAGAACCCACAGCACGGGCCGTTGAATTGCTTGTTGCCGAACTTGAAAAACTCAAGGCGCTCGGCCATGACATCGCCGCTGTGCTGGACAAATCGACGCTGAACGGCTGGACAGACGTTTATCCGATCAAGCCTGAACAGAATGCGCGCGGATCGCCAGGCTATACATCGAACAAGGACGCATCACGCGCAGCGGCCGCTGCATCAATTGGACTTGGTGGGAGTTATGGAAATGACACAAGAACTATCGACGCCCAATGCACGTTCCTCCCCGATTGACTGGCTCTTTGGCGAATTGTACGGCATGTACGGTAACCAGTTTTTGGACAAATTTCGCAGCGGACACATTGTTGACGATGTTGACACAGGCATTGAAAACATGAAAATCGTCTGGACTGAGAAAATCCGCAGCAGGCACATGACAATGGGGGAGTTGAAACGCGGATTATCGGCCTGTGATCGCGTCAAGTTTCCGCCGTCTTGGAGCGAGTTTTTGGAGTTGTGCAAGCCATCCGTTGACCCGCTAACTGCCTACTACGAAGCCGTGGCCGGCGTCCAAGCGCGTGCAGCCGGCGAGATGGGCACTTGGTCGCATCCCGCGATCTACTGGGCCGCGATGCCACTTGCATTCGATCTTGGCACGCAGTCCTATTCGCAGATCAAGGGACGGTGGGAGCGAGCGCTATCTGAGCAGATGGATCGCGGCGAATGGGAGTCTATTCCAGTTCCTATGCTGCAGATCGAAGCGCCAGGAAAGGGAAAACTGTCAAAAGAAGGCGCGGCCAAGATGATCGATAACCTGAACGCTGCAGGCGTACTCGAGCCAAAGACCGATCATACGTATTGGTATCGCAACATCTTGGCGCGCGAGAAGAAGGGCGACCGAACACTGACTATGATCCAAAAGAAATTCGCACACGAAGCCGCCGAAGCGCATGGGTATCAGTTATGATCAAATGCATCCAGTGCCAGCATGCGAATATGAAGAAATATCCCAAGCATAGCGAGGTAGGATTGGCGCTATGCATGTTGCGAGAAACGTTGCCGAATGGAATCGTTGTTCTTGGGAGTTTGGAATGCGACCACGATTGCGACAAGTTCCAAGCGGCACCGGTGGATATAGTGGAAAAACGAGTTATTTGGCGCAATAAATACCGATTCAATGGAGATGCAATTCAGTGACTCTTTCCGTAAGAAAACCGGATTTCAAGCGAATCATTCCCAAAGTGGAACCAAAGAAAAGAACCAGACTGTGTGCATTAAAATCATGCCGTAAGCCGTTTTTAAAGCAATCGTCATGGCATATTGCCTGTTCCACTGATTGTGCTATTGCGGTAGTGGCAGAGAAGCGGAAGAGTAATGAGCGAAAAGAACGACAAAAAGGACTCAAATCGATCCAGAAGCGATCAGATTGCATGGAGGAAACCAAGAAGGCGATGCACGCTTATATCAGGGCCAGAGATGAGGGAAAGAAATGTATCTCATGCGATACTGTTCTGGTGAAACTTGGTCGAGTGGGAGGTGATTACGATGCCGGGCACTTTCGATCTGTGGGAAGCGCAAGCCACATGCGATTCGTTGAAAATAACATTCACGGTCAATGCAAGTACTGCAACGATAGACTGAAAGGAAACCAGCTTGAATACGAACGACGTCTACGTATTCGATACGGAGATGATTATGTGGATGAGATCAAAGCAGACAACACCACGCGCAAGTTGACGATTGATGACCTAAGGGCAATCCGTGACCATTACAAACTAAAGCTGAAGGAGATTAAAAATGGCAACAAATGACAATTCGGTCTATGATGAATTGGGAATCAAGGTTTTAGCGTTGATGGAGCAGGCCGACATAAAGCGGATCAACGCGAAACTGGCCTCTCTTTTTCACGTCAACACCAGCTTCATGAAATGCACGCTGGATCGTATGATGGTAAAGGGAACAGTATCTTGCCTGCGCCATGTAAAAGGCCATCTGTATTTTGCATCAAAATTCGACACGAGAAGCGATGTGGTCCCAGTGCGCCACGTGTTTAATGGCCATCCGCACAAGGTTAGCGTACTCGGCACACGGCCAGGTTCAAACGATTACCGGGGCTGGCCATCCAGATTTTGAGGAGATGAAATGAAAAATTTCCTTCAGTTATTGTCAAATGGCGCTATTATTATGCTGTATTCGATAATTGTTTGGCCGTTGTGCATTGCGGCTGATGCGTTTATTGACATGATGGACGCAATGACTGAGGGAAATTAATGGCCAACATTGGACTTTCTGACGCCACAAGCCTTTTGTATAGGGCTATCGCTAATGATCCTTTTCTATGCACATTGTCTATATCGGAAATAACCGAAGTGATGGCCCATCTCACAAGAACGTTTATCCTTGACGAGACAGAAAAAGGATTTACTTGTGGCGACGATTTGAGGTCTCTATGCAGCGGGATAATCAACAGACCATGACATCCGATTATTTCATCGATGAGTTCACTCGGCTGCGATTCGATCCATGCTCCGAAAAGCAGTACCGCGATGCTTTGCTGGCGCTTTGCGAGCTGGTAAGAACCGAGTTCAGCTTGAAATTATCGACTGACATGAATCAGGCAGAATATTCAATGAGGAATGGTCCGACAAATCCGGATTGAATTAATGGTAGCACTGTGAAAGGAGGTGATCCGATAACAGGTTACTTTGCAGATGTTTTGCACTTCACCCGCCGCGATCCCTGAAGAAGAGGCGGCGGGTTATTTTTAGGAATCTTCCTCAAGAATGGAGTTCAAAATATTTAATTTTTCCAGTGTTAAATGCTTCGGCTTGAAGAGAAGGCTTCTGGTAGTATTCTGAAATTCCTTCCAAGCATATGCCAAAGCCTTTTCTTTGGCATATTCTTCTTCCGTAAGGTATGCCGAACAGCGGTAATTCGTTTCGCCAGCCTCACGCAGCGTTTCAAGCTCGAACTTCTTCGCCCAGAAGTCATCACCTGTGTCTGTGTAGAAGTATTTGTTGCCAACTTTTGTAACAGTTTCGTAGCCACTGCTTTCTGTATCGTGGTGAGAACGTTTCGGTTTTACAACGTATACTTGTTGCCCTACTTTGATATCATGTTTCATGATAATCCTTTAGTTGGTAACAGCCTCTTCAGATCCAATCACGCCCATCACGCTTGCCTCTTGCATCACCAGCACATCCTGGCCATCGACGCGGAACGATTGATGTCCGTTGCGGCTGAAAATGATGATGTCGCCCACTTGCAAGGACATGGGGATTACATCCGGCGCTTCAGACTGACGTTTTAGTACATTTTCTGCATTCACAATCAGATCAAGTGTCAGGCCACTGCCAAGCCATTGATCATCAGAAACACCATTGAGCGCATCTACCAGCGTTTGCAAGCACGCCACAACATCCTTGCCAGCACCACTCATCTTCGGGCGACGTCCATTCCCCGCAAATATCACTTTCCCGCGCAACGGCGTATTGAGATGTTCCTCGGTCGGTGGCAGCAGGAATCCCCAGCTTGTCTCTGGTTCTTCGTCGGGAAGTTGTTGAACGATCAGCAAGTCATTTGTAGGAACGATGGTCAAAATAAATCTCCTTTGGTTGTTGACACAGAAAACGATAAGGAATAATATCAAACCCAATAGATAACGGCAAGGGTATATATGAAAATAGACGAGCAGTTTGCCATGAAAATAATTTCGCCGGAAATTGTTGTTCATCTGATTGATGAAAAAATGACTTTTATGCAGATAGCACGATTAAAAATCAATAATGCAATAGATGAAATGATGGATTTTTTGATCATCTGGGCAGCATTATTTCTCATTGCTGTGAGCGCTAGATTATGAAAAATATCGAAGTGAATTTATTGGAATTTCAGGCGCTTCTGAATCTGGAAAGCATGATCAGGATGGCTATGATTTCTCCGTCATCTGGCGAGTTCATTGCTGTGGCTATTCAAGCTCTGGATGCTGTTCGAAAGGATGAAAGCATTGCTCGTCCGAAAGTGTTGCCGCCGATAAGCCGGCCAGCGCCGCAATCGAATGTGTCTGATTTGGCCAGCAACTTAATCAAAAAGGCGATGGGGAAATGATTATTGCTCTTGATTACGACGGAACCTACACCCGATGCCCTGAAATTTGGAACAGGTTTATTGCTGATGCAGTTACAGCGGGACATGAAGTAATTTGCGCGACGATGCGTCATGCATCAGAGCATGTCAATACTATTCCGTGCCGCGTCATATACACGTCCAGAAGGGCGAAATGTCAGTACTTGATGAGCATCGGCATCGAAGTTGACATATGGATTGATAACGATCCTCTTTATATTTTCAATGATGCGTGAAAAATGACTAATAAAATAATGGCGACCTATCAAGTTTCTGTTCAATGCCCTGTGTGCCATATTCCCATGTTCCTTTATGAGGATGATGGTTCAATTGGTTGTGTAATTAGAGATTGCCCTGAAAATGGAAGGCTCTATAAATCGCCGATAGTTGAATTGATGCCTTTCCCAGGAAAGGGAAAAGAAATTTCTGAAAAGAAGATTATCGATCAATTTATGGGAAAATTAACAACATCCGAATTAGTCGGTTTCGCTCGCCGGTATTTGGCATTGCGATCCGGGAATGGAGACGTAGAGTGCATAACTCGAACTTGGGACGGAGAGTCGAGGGGGGAAATTTATGGAGATGAATTAGACAAGAAAATAGATGATTTCCTGAAGGATGAGAAATGATCAAGAAAACTTTCAAGCTCTCGCCATCCCTGTGGCTCGGAAATCGTTCTTTGCGGACGTGCAGCGCCGCCGCTCGCGGATTCTGGGTTGATCTGCTTTGCTTGGTCCACCCAGAAGGACGCTTGCTTTTGAACGGCCATCCAATGAGCGATACCGACATCAGCCGATTGACCGGCGAGCCTGTTAAATCGGTGCGTGCATGGCTCAAGGAATTGGGCGACGCTAACATCTATTCGGTTGACGACAAAGGCCTGTACAGCTCAAAGATGGTCAAGGAATCGAATTTCTCCGATCAGGCTAAGGTGTCGGGAAGTCGCGGGCAGAAGCGGAAGAAAGAGAAAGCCGAAAAAATAACGGTATCGGGAGCACCAATAGTCGATTTGTCAAATATTGAGCCAATTGGGTATGTCGTCAAATCGGTTGAAATAAGGCCGCCCGTTATCCCTCCTACGATTGTCAGCACTACAAACCCAAAGAAAACAGCATCCAAGTCTTTACCATGGTACAAATCACCCGCAGGATGGGTCAGACACGGCCAGTCGCAGGCCACCAGCATGAATGATGGTGAGTCTCTGGATGATTTCAAATTCCGCTTGTCCTGCAAGATCCCGCCCGGGCCTCACATTGAGGAATTGACGTCGTACCACAAGGCAGAAGTATTGCGAATCATTGGCCAGTACGCTCCGAAAGAAGGCGAACAACGTTCAAACTTTGCACAGGATAGGTGATATATGGATCTTTACGAAACTCTCGGCGTATCGTCGGATGCGGATCAGTCTGAAATAAAGCAGGCATTCCGGAAGAAGGCCCAAGAAACGCATCCAGATCGTGATGGTGGCGATAAAGAGGCATTCCAGAAGGTCAACAAGGCCTATGAGGTACTTTCTGTCGAGGAAAGCCGGCAGAGGTACGACAAGACTGGCGACGCAGCGGCCCCGCAGGACAGCGAGACATATTGCCGTAACGCCATTTTTTCCACAATTATGGCGATGATTGATCAGAAAGATGTCGATCATAACGATCTAGTTTCGCTGGCAAGAGCCAATGTAGAAAACTACGTTGCTGGAATGAAACAACAAAAGCAGATGATCGACCGCAAGATCATTACCCGTAACTCAGTATTGGGCCGCCTGACGGAGCCCGACGGCGGGATGATCAAGGAAATGATCAAGGCCGACATAAAAGCATGCGAACAACAAAACGAGAAGATCGATTTGAAGATTCAGCGATCCGGCGAGATTTTGAAGATGCTTGATGGATATTCGTATCGGGCGGAAAGTGTTTCTGGGGCGGCATTCAATCATGCTCAGCAACAATGGTGGAATTCCCAGAATGACGGTAGGGGACAGCAAATAAATCAGCAATCTACGCAAGGAAAATTTTATTCATATTGACTTTTCATGATAAACATGATACGTTGTTATCGCTGACGTATTCAGCTAATCCACTATTAACTCTCGCGAGAAAACACATGAAAACCAAAATGGCACCAATGAAGTCTCACAAGCAAAGTGCTGTGATCAAACCTGGCACCGGAAGCGGTAGCCGTCCGACTGGCGGTAGCACCAAAACGCCAGTATCATCGCCTACCGACAAGCACGGTTTGGACGGTCGGAAAATTCCTGGTTCACTAAAATGAAGTGATAAAGAGCGTACCCTTGCAATTCTCTGAAAGTAGCAAGGCAAGCCAGCACACTACGCCTGATGAGCCATAAATGGCGAAACCATTTGGTCGCGTAGTCCCCTATGTGCTGGTTAGTGGGGGAGTGATCGGAGATGACACCCGGGAAAGACCGGGATTGTAAGTCGTCATGAAGTGAGCCCGCTGTACCTCCGGGGTGCCCCGTGGCTTAGTCGGACTTGATATAGTGGGCTCACTTGATGGCGTGGCATGCGATAGCAGGTAGGCTTGTCCGTATTTCGGAATATCTCGCTTAACTGCCGTAGCGCCATCTTCAGTTGTGGTGAATGCGCAGGCTGATGCGCAATGTTGATAGGACTGCTACTCGACTGCATCGAGGCATCGTTGCAGTAAAGTCCGGCACCGTGGCCATATACGGGCGACAGGAGAGCAGGGTAGGAATACGGCGGCTAAATGCTGCGACCTCACGGCCTTGGCGACATACGGCAGTAACCCGGAGATCAGTACCGGGCACCATTTTTATTTCATCAACCAGGAGATCATCATGAGCAAAGGGTTTCGCAATTTCGTGACTGTTGTGCTGTCCGCCGTCGTCACCATCATCATTTTGACTCTGATCTACTCATCGCCAGCAGAGGCGTTGACGGTTGATGCTAGCAAGCCCGCATTGGTTGTGCATTTGACCGAAGACGAATCGAATCAATGCGACCAAGAGGATGGATGCGAACTGATCACGATGAAAGCCCTGAAAGAGCTGCGGAAACTAGCCGATGAAGCCATCGCAATGAAAAGTACATGCTGGAAACATCTTTAAAAGGACTCGAAATGGCAACCAAAGCACCATCGAAGAAATCGGCAATGCCGAAGAAACCCGTATCTACAGGCATGGGATCGATGTCGATGTCCGATAAGTCCTGGCAGGCTCGTGACGACATGCACACGCTCAAGCAAGCCGAGCAGATCAAGGCAGATCCGAATCGTCATACTGCGGCCGTTCATCACGCCAAGCAAGAAGTCGCTGCAATGCAGAAAGTGGCCAGAAAGAAAGTATGACAACGGAACCTATCCCGATATATGGATACTGTCAAATTGTAGGCGACCGTACTATTCTGGCGTTTTCTCAATACGCTCCTATTCTTGAGAAATATCCCGAATACACATTGAGGAAATTGGTCAAGGCGAATTCGGAATCAAGCGTTGTCGGTTACAGCGTAGTTAAATCGGGAAGGACGGATGGTTTTCTGCATTATCCCTGCAATAAGAAAATGGCCGAAGAGCAGGCAGAACGATACACTCGGATGTTCGGCGCTGCGTATTTTTGCATTCCTTTGGCAGTTGGGAATAAATAATGCCAATACCAGTAATACTTTCCGGATCCACGACTGTCAATGGCGGGATAATCTTGACGGTTCCTGCCAATAGCTATTGGTCTGGAGACATTTTTCTATCGGCAGCGGTGGCCGGCGGGAGTAAGTCCATTTCTTCGGCAAAGATAACGATTCAAGGTGTAGGGTCTAACCCGCCGCCAGGTGATTATCTTCAGCTCAACTTGGTCGCGCAGGCTGACATAGTGAATTCACCGGGATCAGGTGCAGGAGATAGCGCATCAGTTTTAGCACGGTTGGGAATTACCACTTCTGACACGCCGGTATCACTCGTTCTCAACTCGTTCAACACCAGCTCGCAGAGTGCTAGCGCAATCGCTTATCAGTAGGAGATATCATGGGCGACAAGAAAATTGCAGATTTGACCGTCAATGACGTTGCATCTATCATTTATGATTCGACGATACAGATCGCGTTCTTCTATCTGATTGGCAAGGCGTTGCTCTGGCTGTTTCACATTGTATTCTGATCAATGAGCAACTCTCCTTTACTGACTCCCAAGCAAGAGGCATTCTGTATTGCCTACATAGAGACTGGTAACGCCAGCGAGGCGTACCGTCGTGCGTATGATGCGGGGAAGATGAAGCCAGAGACAATCAATAGAAATGCAAAAGTGTTGGTTGATAACAACAAGATAGCAGCAAGACTAACGGAAATACGCAAGCCATCGCTCGAAATGGCTCAAGTAACGCTCGCAGAGCACCTGCGCGACCTCAAGCGACTGAGGGACTTAGCAGAGGCCAGCGAGAAGTACGGACCTGCTGTAGCGGCTGAAATGGCGCGAGGGAAGGTGTCAGGCCTGTACGTCGAGAAGGTCGAGCATAGCGGCAGCGTGACCATCAACGCGACGTCAACCGACGAGAGGCTGTAATGTCGTTTAGCTGGACCGCCAAGCAAGAAGAGGCGCAGAAGATTCTGGCTGGCGACGCCACGCATGTGATGCTTGAGGGCGGATCTCGCAGCGGTAAGACGTTCCTAATAGTGCGCTCAATTGTCATGCGCTCATTGAAGGCACCAGGGAGCCGGCACGCTATTCTTCGCTTCCGCTTCAACCATGTGAAGCAATCGATCATCCTGGACACGTTCCCTGCGGTAATGGCGAAGTGCTTTCCTGGAGTCGAGTATCATATAGACAAGACCGACTGGTACGCCAAGATGCCGGGCGGCAGTGAGATATGGTTTGGCGGGCTGGATGACAAAGAGCGCGTCGAGAAGATTCTGGGTAAGGAGTTCGTGACGATCTTCTTGAACGAAGTCAGCCAGATTCCATTTGCATCGCGTGAGATGGTCGTTACGCGTTTGGCGCAACTTGTGATGCAAGTGATGAACGGCCGGACACCATCGCCGCTCAAGCCCAGGATATATTACGACTGGAACCCGACGAACAAGGCGCACTGGGCGCATAAGATGTTTCGCTTGCTGCTGGCGCCCGATACGGGAAAGCCGCTGGCCAATCCCAATGATTTTGCTATATTCAAGATCAATCCAGAGGATAACAAGGAAAACCTTAACAGCGTCTATCTGGCAGCGCTGGAGGGAATGAGCGCAAAGATGCGCAAGCGGTTCTTGCTTGGTGAGCCTGCAGATGCCACGCCTAATGCCCTATTCGATGATATTGCTATAGAGAAATGGAGAGTAACCGATGGACATCTTCCTGATATGGTTAGGATTGTGGTCGGTGTCGATCCTTCTGGTAGTGGAGATACCGACAATGAGAACAATGATGCGATCGGAATTGTTGTTGGGGGTCTTGGTACTGATGGCAACGGCTACTTGCTTGAAGATTGTACTGTGAAGGCCGGCCCTGGAACGTGGGGCAAGGTCGCAGTCAATGCGTACGAGCGGCATGAGGCCAATGTGATCGTAGGTGAGTCGAACTATGGCGGCGCAATGGTCGAGTTCGTGATCCAGACAGCGAGGCCGCGCACCCCTTACAAGATCGTGACTGCAACACGTGGGAAGCATATTCGCGCCGAACCATTCGGAGCTTTGTACGAGCAAGGTAGAATCCGTCATGCTGGTATGTTCCATGAGCTTGAAGAAGAGTTGTGTTCTTTCTCAACGTCAGGCTATACTGGCGAAGATTCACCGAACCGGGCCGACGCATGGATTTGGGTATTGACCGAGCTATTCGCAGGAATTGTCAAAGAGAAAACCATTCCCAAGCGCGGCGGGCAAGCGGCATCGACGGGTACTTCGTTTATGGCTAATTGATGGAACTACACCGCAAGATCAAAGACAACACCATGTCGGACATGCGCCGGTATGGATGGGTTGTGATGGATTATGACCATCTTGAGGATGCTTGGGTAGGACGAGACGATCAAGGGAACACGTGGAAGCTCGGTGATCGTTGGTTTCTGGAAAGTATGAGATGGTCGCGGTTCGAGATAAACGACAAGTATTATCGCTGCATTAAGTCTGATGATCTGAGGCAGGCTGGTGCTGAGATGATTCCCAAGCGCAATGCCAATGACACGAGGAATTGACATGCAACGCATGACCCACTGGGACGACGTGAAGATGTACAGCATCTTCCACGACTGCGAGATGGCCAGGATCAACGGGTATGACCGTCACGGCCTCGCGCATTGGGTCGAGATACCAACTGGTAAAGGCTACCGAGATCGACGCAATGAGGCGCTGGAGAAGATTCAGGAATCAATCGAGGCTGGCGATCCCGCTGGCGAAGTTCAACAATGAAAGGAAATTGAAATGCATTATCGTAATGGCCGCGAGGCAAAGAATGGCGACAAGATTGTGAAGCTTGAAGGAGGCAAGGTTGTTGCCTATGGCGTGCTCCATAGCGCGGTACCCGGCAATGATTACTGCAATGGGAACATCGCGGTGGTCCAACCGGCAAATGACTACGCCTGCATGGCCGACTGCATCCATGTCGATGACTTGGCCGAAGTTCTGGAAGCACAGGGATTGAACAAGCGCCCAGAGGGGAAGTAATTCCAGCTAAATCCAAATCGCAGAACCGACTGATGCAAGCCGCCGCTCACGATCCAAAGATAGCCAAGAGCACAGTCGTGTCGCAGTCGGTCGCAAAGAAGTTCGTCGCTGAAACGCACGGCAAAAATGTAAGCAAGCTGCCGGAAAAGGTGAAGGGTAAGAAGTGAGTAACGTAACTTGTTTTCCCGTGTGGAAGATCAATGCCACCGCTGCGGAAAAGCTAATTCAGCTTGCCAATTTGGCTAATGAAAAGCCAGAATTGTTTGAAAACATGATGGTCATGTATCAAGGCGAGGGAGAAAGATTCGATTATCTGACTCACGGCGACATCAACACGAGCAGAAGGATCGGTCTTATAGAATTGGTTAAGTTGGATATTGTTCGAGATTCTATTTGGAATGGCAATGATTGAATATCGATACAAACCAAGAATGGACTGCGGAATCTGCGGGAAAGGTTCATACGCATGCAATTGTGATTTCAGTTGCAAGCGATAGTTAAGTGATATAGAATACTTCGCATCGATTGAGCTTGCTATCGATGCAGGTTTTACCGTCAATACTGGGAAGTATCGACATATTCCGATAGAGCTGCAATGGCCCATGGAAACATGAATTTGATAGATGCGACGGTTATCAGCGTGCGGTTGCCCTTAAGTGGGCAATTGGCGTTTGTTGGAGGATAGTTGTGGCTATCGCTACTTCCAGTTCCGATCAAAAGAAGTTACTCGCTGAAAAAGGCGTGAAGCAGCCCAAGTTCACGTCTGGCATGAACCGCTTGCCGACACAGCCACTTACGCCGCAAACCAGTGACGAGCGATCCGATAGCAGGAAGTCCAAGAAAGAGCGCGACAAAGAGCTGGCAGAGGACGCCAAGCTGATCGGGGCCGCAAAGAAGCGGTTCATTGCTGCGCGCAAAGTAGAAGAGACGAACAGAAAAGAGGGCGTCGAGGATCTCAAGTTCCTTAACAATGAGCAATGGAGCCAGTCAGACGCCAGCGCACGCGCTGCAGATGGACGGCCCTGCATCACTGAGAACCGCTTGCCTACGTTCGCCAATCAGATTACGAACGATCAACGCCAGAACCGGCCTAGCATCAACATTAGCCCGATGGGCGACAAGTCATCCAAGAAGTCGGCCAAGACTGCCAGAGGAATGATCCGAGCCATCGAGCGCGATTCGGATGCGGATGTGGCGTACGACACTGGTTTCCAGTCTGCCGTACACAACGGGTGGGGATATTGGCGCGTCATGACCGAGTACGAGTCCGATGAGTCGATGGACAAGGTGCTATGCATTGGTTCGCTGCCTAACCCGATGAATGTGTATCTTGATCCTGGTCGCACGCCGTTCAAGTTAGACGCCAAGTGGGGATTCGTCAGTGAGATGCTGCCGAAAGAAGAGTTTGAGCGCGAGTATCCCGATGCCAGCATGACGCCGTGGGGTGAGACTGGCGTAGGTGATAGCGACAAGGAATGGATCACGACCGACGAGATACGTGTAGCCGAGTATTACTACTTTGACTATGACGAGCGCGAGCTTGTGCAGTTGGATAACGGGCATCAAGGCTGGGGGGACGAGCTAGCCGATGAGATTGTCAATCAGATCGCATCTGGCAAGCTTGAAATCATCTCACGCCGAACTGTTCACACGAAGAAACTAAAGTGGTGCAAGATTACGGCGATTGAAGTGCTTGAACGTGGTGACTGTGACGGACAGTACATCCCGATCATTGAGTGCGACGGGACCGTTCTCAACATCAACGGGAAAGTAACGAAGAAGGGCATCGTGCGCGACGCCAAAGGGCCGCAGCGCATGCTTAACTACTATTCCACGCTCGAGACAGAGAACGTAGCCCTGCAGCCTAAAGCTCCTTGGATCATGGAAGAGGGGCAGATTGAGGGTCACGAGGCAGAATGGAAGCTCGCCAACAAGAAGTCATTCGCCTACCTGACATACAAGGGCACGAACATCGCGGGTAAGCCGGCACCACCGCCGCAGCGTCAACCGTTTGCAGGCCCGCCAGCCGCTATCTTGTCAGCCAAGCAGGGAACTATCGAGGCGTTGCGCGCTGTTACGGGCATCCGATTTGATGCTTCTATGTCCGAGCGCATGCAGGATGAGAGTGGTCGCGCTATCAGGGAGTTGAACCGCAATGCGAACTTGGGAGCGTATCACTATATCGATAACTTCGGCCGCGCATTGAAGAATACCGGCGTCGTGTTGATGGACTTGATCCCTAAGACTTACGACACCAAACGCATCGTTGCTATTTTGGATGAGACTGGTAACGAGGACCGTGTGATGATTAACCCGTTCATGTCGCAAGCACATGGCGAGTCACTGGGAACCACGCCAGAGTCCAGTCAACCATCCAAGATCAAGATGTTCAATCCGAAGATTGGACGCTATCAGGTAACGGTGACGATTGGGCCTAGCTACGCCACGAAACGTATTGAGGCATCCGAGTCGCAACTGGACTTCATGAAGGTTGTTCCGGGAGTTGCTCCGTTGATCGCTGACATCGTGGCCAAGAACAGTGATTGGGATGGCGCCGAAGAGATTGCCGCGCGGATTGCACGCACACAAGATCCGAAACTGTTGCAACCTAACCGCGATGACATGACGCCGCAGATTCAAGCGTTGATTCAAGGGTTGCAGGGTCAATTGCAGCAGCAAAGTATTCAGATGCAACAGTTGGTCAAGGAACTGAACGACCGCCAGAAGGATCGCGACGTCGTATTGACGCAGATCGAGAAGAAGTATGAGGCCGATTTGGTGAAGGTTGCGTCCACGTTCGAGACGAAGATGGAAGAGATAGCAGCCAAGCGCGACGCGACATTACAGGGAACGATTGGCCGTCAATTGGCTGACGTCGCCAAAGCAGTGAAGGCATTCGATCAGATCGGAAAGCAAGGAACAGACAAGGGCGGATCGCGATCGCATCCAGATCATCCAGGGTTCACCATAGAAAATGCCTAGCTTTTACATCACCGCGCCAGATGGATCGCGGCACAAGGTAAATGCACCTGACGGGGCAGATGATAAGTCTATTCTCGGGTTCATTAGCTCGATACTAGGATCGGATACGTCGGCATTGCCCGAAGGATTGACGACGCAGCAGGCTAACAACATGTCGCAGCAGGATTTGAACGCACTTCGCATCAAGTACGCACAGGACCAGCAAGCACAAAGGGCGCTGTCACCATTCGAGCATAAGGCAACAGCACGCGAGGCAGTGGAAGAAAACCCGTTGATGGCGATTCCATACGCTGCAATGGTGCCGGGATATGCCGCAGCAAAGGCGCTTAACCTGTTACCGACCGAAGAATCAACCACGCCACCTAGCATGGCGCAGATAGTTGGTGGGTACGAGGGAATAGGACAGGGATTGGCTAACGCATTTGAGAACAGGATCGCTCAACCTATCGCTCAACTGATCCGTGGGACACAGAATTCAGCAACCTTACCGGCGGGTGTGCCGGGTTCATCCGTGAGATAAATCATGACAATCGAAACAGTATCAGCAGTCGCCGCAGTAGCCAAGCCAGAAGCCGTCAACGCAGAGCCT
>Ga0137359_10001848_pt1 | contig 16922 bp, 14 predicted proteins | sample Mad1_40_16metaG_FD_108281 | JGI IMG/M metagenome (GOLD analysis project Ga0137359, IMG submission 108281) | Vadose zone soil microbial communities from Angelo Coast Range Reserve, California, USA - Mad1_40_16 metaG | ecosystem: Environmental > Terrestrial > Soil > Vadose zone | place: USA... | reverse complement strand
CGAGTCGCGCGTGCGGATGAGCGGCGCCGTGCTGCGGCCGGCGGTCTATGAGACGAAGACCGGTGAGACGCTGGCAGACATGCTCGCCGCAGCGGGCGGGTTCCGGCCCGACGCCGCGCTCGAGCGCGTGAAGGTGGAACGGTTCCTCCCGTCGGACGCGCGCGCCACGCAGGCGACGGCGCGCGTGACGATCGACGTGCCGATGACGAATGGTGTGGCGCCGCGGTCCACGCTCGAGGATGGTGACGTCGTACAGGTGGACTCGCTCGCCGGCGCATCCGATCAATACACCGTGGCGATCACCGGGATGGTGCAGCAACCGGGCACGTACCCGTGGCGGCCGGGGATCACGCTGCGCCAGCTCATGGTGCTCGCGCGCGGTCCCAGGATCGGCGCCGATTTGCGGGACGCCGAGATTGCGAAATTACCGGCCGATCGCTCGAAGGGTCAGCTCGCGACGACATTGCGGGTGCCGCTCGACTCGACGTATCTGTTCGAGCGCGACTCGGCCGGCCGGTACATCGGTCCGCCCGGTGTTTCCTTCCCGGCGCGCGGGACGGCGACGGAGGTGCCGCTCGAGCCGTACGACAACGTGCTGATCTTTCGCCAGCCCAATTTCGAGTTGCAGCGCACGGTGACGATCACGGGCGAGGTGATGTATCCGGGCACCTACGCGCTCAAGGCCAAGGACGATCGCTTGGCGGACCTGGTGGAGCGGGGCGGCGGGCTGACGCCGCGCGCGTACCCCGAGGGCATCCGCTTCGTGCGCGCGATCGACAATCGCGGCCGCATCAATATCGATCTCCCCAGGGCGCTCAAGGAGCGCGGCTCACGCGACAACATCATCCTCCAGCCTGGCGATTCGGTTCGGATTCCCGAGTACCAGCCGAGTGTGCGGGTGACTGGGTCGGTGAACTCGCCGGGCAGCGTGTTATACCGCCAGGGGGCTGGACTCGAGTATTACCTGAACGCCGCCGGCGGCTTCACACGATCTGCTGAAAAGGGTCAGGTTAGTGTGCACTACGCGAATGGGGACGTGCGGACGCGGCGGCGCTCGCTCTTCTTCAGCAGTAATCCCGCTCCGGGGCCAGGGTCGGAGGTGGTTGTGCCGGCGAAGGATCCGAACGCCCCGCATACGGATACGGTCGCGCTGTTTGCCGCAATCGCGCAGATCCTCGCGAGCACGGTGGCAATCCTCGTGGTGGCGAGACGGTTATGATGTGGTTCGTGCCTTCCAGGGACTCGAACCGGCGCAAGACCGACTACATTGCCGGTGTTTGGTGGGATCGCGCGGTAGTGACGACTTGAAGCTCGTTGACGGTGCTACGGCTTCTCAGATTTATACAGAGAGAGCGTCTTCCGCATCCGGTAGAAGAAGCCCAGTGGCCGCCCGTCTCTAGTCGGCTGACCCTCCCAGAGGAAATCGCCGCTTGGCGCCACTTCAGTCACCCGGGCCCCGCCTCCACCGAAGCCTACAAGCGTGGTCCCATTCGAATATCGTTGAACCGATCCAACGAAAGGAGTGTAGATGGAAGGGTTGTCCCGATACTCCCAGACCATCGTGGCGGTCATTGCACTTAGATCCAAGGCATACTCAACAGCACGGCTTTGGGGCGGGGTGTGAGCAGCGCCATTGTCGTACACTAATAAGTGTCCGTTGGCAAGGAGACGCACGTCATGCTGCAAGCCGAACCCTCCGAGCGGATCACCAACAATGCCGAACTGATTATTTCTGCCCCCTAACGTCCAGACGGTCTGCCCCGTTATTCCATCAATTTTTGGTGATCTCCCAAAGATTCGCAAAGGACACGATGTACTCACCCTTCGCATCAATTTCGAGCGAATTCGGATGATCGAAGTCGGTGTTTGTGACTTGGGAAAAGTTTGGAGGCTTTAAGATCCAATCATTAAGGGAGATATGATCCCAAGCGCTCCACAAGAATTCCACGGAACCATCTGGTGCCTGACGTAAGATGGTGTGTCCCGCCAAAAGGACATCATTGGCACCACCTATGTAGTTCAGGTCCACATGACGAAGGTCGTACGAAAATAGGTGGACCCGCTCACCTCCCGTCTCGGAAGCTGTAAGCAAGATCTCGTGTGGATCGGTGTAGTACGGTGCACCCGCGATAATTGAACGCAGCGAGTCCCCCGCCGGCGAGAACTTTATGAAACGCCCAGCTGTCGGCTGCCACCCCGTTGAGGCGCCGACGAAGACTGTTAAGTCTCCGCTTTCGTTTTGCTGGGCATCGATCGTCTGCTCGTTAGGGCGCAAGGAGAACTCCCGATACCAGCAGACCTCTCCTAGGGTATCGAAAGCAACCACCGCACCGATGCTGTCTACCGGGAATGCTGTCAGCAGGAAGCCGGGAGACGCATTACCCACGAGTTGAACCATACGAAGGCTCGATAATTCCAAAGGTAGGTCGCTCGTAGAGAAAGTTTCGACACGGGAGCTTGTCCGTCCACCTCCCCCAAGTGCTTCAACGACGTAGACATATCTGGAATGTGGTTTGAGCCCAAGCACAGTGATGGATAGGCCGGCTTCACGAATAGGGTAGAAGGGAGTCGCTTGCTGGCCTCCAGTGGGACTTGTGTACAGCACTCGCGCGGAATCCGCATTCTCTACGGCAATTACGATAACCGCTGAAAGGGAATTGCGCGGATTTGGCCTGCTCGAGACTTCGAGAAGCGCTGGGCGGTTCGGTGTAACTAGCGGCTTATCAAGGCACCCCAAGAGGAGGACGGAGATACACGACAGGATGAGGAGTTGAGACTGCGCGCGAGCCATCAGAACCTCACTTGGAACCATTGTCCACAGCTACGCTTTGGTGACCGTCCTCGCCTCTTAGAACGTCTCGCCACGACGGCGGCAGGTTCCGGCTGACCTCGACATTGCCAAAACTCCTGCTCTGTCGAGGGCCAACTCGCCGCGCCCACTCCGCCATCCTGGCCACTCCGACGTCAAGCGGCACATTGGCCAAGAGGTCACCGAAGACCGCTCGGACTCTCTCGTGTGACGAGAAGGCGTGTACCACTTCGTTCCTCGGCGGCATATGAACGACACGTGCCTCGACACCGAAGGCTCGAGCTACGACGCTCGCCAGCTCCAGCACCGTGTATGGCTTGTCGGCCCCTACATTGAAGACTCGATTGTAGCTCTCCGTCCGCTCCACGGATCTTGCGATGATCGGAGCAACATCACTAACGTAGCTGAAGGCCCGAGTTTGTAGCCCATCACCGAAGATCGTCATTGACTTGCCTTGCATGACCTGGTTCATGAAGATGCCGATCACGTTCCGGTAGCGATCTCCGATGTTTTGGTATTCACCATAGACATTGTGAGGACGGAAGATCACGTAGTTTAGACCAAACATCTCCCGGGTCTCTCGCAGATCCAGCTCGACCGCGAACTTGGCAATCCCGTATGGATCCTCCGGCTGAGGAACCATTTCCTCCTGCATCGGCACTTGATTGGCACCGTAAACCGCGATCGAGGACGTGAATACGAAGCATTTTACGGTGTCCGCGTTCACCGCCGCGTTGATGAGATTTACGCTGCCCAGCAAGTTGTTCGTGTAATTGAAGCGCTTGATGAAGTGACTTAGACCTTCCGCAGCGTAGGCAGCGAGGTGAAAGACGTAGTCAGGCCTATATGTCTTGAACAAACGAGTTACCGTATCTGAGTCGGTGACCGATCCCAGATGAAAATCAAGACCCTCGGGGTGATTTTCGACAAATCCACCAGACAGGTCGTCGATTCCGATCACACGGTGGCCGATTCTTATGAGCTCCTGAGCCACATGCGCCCCGATGAACCCTGAACACCCTGTAACCAGGGACGTAGGAGGAAAACCCATTCTTAATTCCTTAAGACTCTGGTGAGTCTTGGGCTGGTCGCCATGTCCGATGACTCTGACGAGTTGATCGCACTCCCGGTGGAACAGCACTGCTTCTCAGCAACTCTGGCGAACCTTGTGACGCATGCGACGAATGTGGTCCCGGGGACTTCGAAAGCGTTAAGACGAACGCTCTCCGGCTCGGACCCGCAGAAGGTGAGACGGCGTTCTCGCCATCGGGATAACATCACGCTCGGAAACAGGCGTTTCCGTCCTTCATGAACGGAGAACAGTCCACGTGCTGGGTACTTTCTCGTTGACATCTCGTTACTTAGACCCCATGTTAACCCCCCTGACTTTGTTTAGCCTTGGGGAAAGCCACGGCGCTGGGTTGGTCGCGCGCATTCCGCAATTTCGCATCCCGCGGTCCACATTTGTTGGCCGGCGTCAAGCTGGTACGTCACCGGCCCACTCGTCAATGAGCTACACGCCTCGCTGACGTGGGACTGGCAGGCCCTCGAGGAATCGGGCGCGCGACGGAGTTGCGGCCCGGCGTCTGGCCGGTCCAGCCAATGCGTGCCGGGCAGAAACAATCTGGGGGAGACTAAACCTTTGATCCCACCGCGATACCGGAGCCTTATCGGGATCGAACCGAGCGTCTTCGAGGACGGTCTCAGTCACTCGCAACCGTCCCTCTGCCACAAAACACGGTTCCAAGTCGGACGTTGCGGAGTCTGTGCGTAGTGCGGCAAGTCGAGAATAGTGACGGGAGTGGTAGAGCGGTGTTCGCGCTCCTCTTGGGAGCTCGACGTAGCCTGCTTCGCTCGGCAGTAGCCGCTGCTGCGTTGGTCGGCGTAATCGTGTTTCTGCGTCCGCGCTGGTGGCGCTCCGAGGGATCGTTCGTGGCGCAAACGACGCGTCTCCAAGGCAATCTAGGTGCACTTTCCGGCGTTGCTTCCCAGTTTGGGATCGCACTGCCCGCGGGTGATCTGAGAGATCCACCACAGTTCTACGTCTCCCTCATGCACAGCCGTGAACTACTAAGCCGCCTTATCGAGCTTCCAATGGACAACGACGGGGATGCATCGACACCACCACGCACACTTGTGGACTTGCTTCGCAAGGGTGGTTCCACATTGGAGGCCAGGCGCGCCCAGACGTTGCAACAGCTCAACAAGGAGATGTTGGGAACGAGCGTGGACCTGAGGAGTGGGCTGGTTAGTTTCTCCATCCGAAGCAAGAGCCCTGTAGTCTCCGCAGTGCTCGCGGAGGCACTCTTGGATGCCGTGGTTCGCTTCAATGAGGAGCGTCGGCAATCGCAGGCGGGAGCCGAGCGACGCTTCACGGAACAACGCCTTGCGGAGGTGCGTGGCGAGTTGCGCGATGCGGAGGACAAACTGGCACGCTTTCTTCAGCGCAATCGTGATTACCGCAACGCTCCGACCCTAGTATTCGAATTCGACCGTCTTTCGCGGGATGTTGCGCTTCGTCAGCAGATCTTCACTGCTCTGTCGCAGGCCTTCGAGCAAGCTAGGATCGAGGAGGTTCGGGACACACCCATCCTGACCGTCGTGGACACTCCGTCTATCCCTGCGATTCCCGAGCCACGACAACTCTTGATCAAGTCCTTCGCCACCTTCGTCGGTGTCCTCGCTCTAGGCGTCGTCGTCGTGCTTTCGCGTGCGGCCTTGGGCCTTGGTATGTCGAATTCGCCCACCGGGATCGACGAACTCTCGACCATCCTCACCGATGCCCTGTCGGACCTGCGGCGACCGTGGCGTCTACTCCTGCGATGACCATCAGCGGCTTCCCCACCTTCACTATCGCGCTCAACCTCTCAAGCAGGGCGGCAGAGATCTTTGACCGATCTCACCTCGGCCCCCCTCGCAGTCCTAGTCGGGCCCAGTGACATGACTTCACGCAGCATCCTCCGTAGCTCTATGCTCAATTTGATCGGCTTCGGCGCTCCAATTCTGGTCGGCATAAGCACCATCCCCTCCCTGATCGCCAACCTCGGCACAGAACGATTCGCCCTCCTGTCGCTCGCCTGGACCATCGTGGGGTACTTCGGGTTCCTCGACCTTGGCCTCGGCCGGGCGACGACACGCGCGGTATCGAGCGCCGCCGACGGCCCTGAGATGGAGACGACCGCGGCGCTGGTCTGGGCTGGCAACCGACTCCTGTTCGCGATCGGTTTATTGGGAGCACTTTTCGTCTTAGGCGGTGCAGCGTGGTTCGGTGCTCGCTTCGCACCCGGCGCGCTGAAACCAGAGTTGGCCGGTACGTATGTTGCTGTCGCACTCTGCGTTCCCCTTGTGACTTTGACGTCAGGCCTCAAGGGCATCCTCGAAGGCCTACATCGCTTCGATCTAGTCAACGCCCTACGCGCGCCTCTCGGGATCGCAAACTTCGCGGGGCCGTGGCTCGTCAGTCTGGTAACGTCCCGCCTCGATGCATGCTTGTACGCATTATTGGCAGCTCGCTTAGTCGGTGCACTGGCGTACTGGGCGGTGGCGCGTCGCCTATATCCGATCCGCCCCCACCCCACCGGTGCCCGGTCCCCGTCCATTCGTCCACTGTTAGCAGAAGGAGGGTGGCTCACCCTGAGCAGTGTCATAGGCCCCTTCATGGTGAGTTTCGATCGCTTCCTGGTGGCAGCGATGCTCGGCGTTGCTACAGTGGCTTTCTACTCGGCGCCCGCGGAGGTGGTGAGCCGTTTTGGAATCCTGCCGACAGCACTTGCGACGGTCCTTTTCCCATCTTTCGCACACACGCTGCGCCGCGACCGGGACAGCGTTGCGCCCCTCTTTGGAGGAAGCTTTCGCCTCCTGTTTGCAGCGTCCTTTCCCCTCTACGTGGTGGTTATTGGCCTTGGACCGGAGTGGATGCGCTGGTGGCTCGGCGGGGAGTTCGAGATTCGTAGCACGTCCGTTCTGCAGATACTTGCACTCGGTGCGTTCATCAACGGTTTAGCATTCGTCCCAAGCGTATTCCTTCAGTCCGCGGGGCGGGCGCGCTTGACGGCGCAGTTCCACGCGATTGAATTGCCGCTCTACATCGGTTCGGTGGTCGCCCTCACGACCTGGTATGGTCTCACGGGCACAGCTATAGCGTGGACGGCGCGCGCCGCACTCGACTTCGCACTCCTGATGTTCGCGACCGGTGAGACTCTACATCCTGCTTCTATTGGACGGAGCCTGCCTCTCGGGCGATACGCGCTGCTTCTGCTTGGGCTCGTCACACTATCGTTCGTGGGCGGAACTAGCACAGTATTCCGTGTCGGCACGACAGGCCTTGTGATCCTTCTCTGGTTGCTCCTGGTGAGTCGGGACCTCCCGTTATCAGTATTACGGCGTAACATACGGAGCGGCGAGTCTTCGGAACCTTCTTGGGACGCTAACTCGGCACGGAGCGACCAATGATGGACGCCTTTCCAAACGATCCTCCCCCGGCGCTCCACGCACTGTACGCCACCAAGCCACACGGCTATTTCGGACACGCTCGTCAGGAAATCCTGCCCCTCGTGCCTGGTTTCGCTGACACGGTACTTGAGATCGGGTGTGGTGAAGGCGCTACGCTCGATTGGCTCCGATCAACGGGACGATGCCGCCGGACCATCGGTGTGGAGCTGTCTCCGACCGCGGCCGCTCGTGCGGCGCAGCGCGTTGATCTAGTCATCCAGGGCGGGGTCGAGGGACGGACACTTCCCGTCGAGCCAGAGTCAGTGGAGTTACTCTTGTTGTTAGATGTCCTGGAGCACCTTGTGGACCCTTGGAGCACGCTGCGCTCGCTAGTGTCGTTGCTTCGCCCGGGCGGCACGGTCGTCGCCAGCATCCCGAACATCAACCACGTTAGCGCCTTGATGCCGCTTGTCCTGCGGGGGCGATGGGACTATGAAGATGAGGGAATCCTAGATCGGTCCCACCTCCGCTTCTTTGTGCGGAGCACGGCGGAGGAGTTACTGCGTGGCGCGAGCCTCACCATTACGCAAGTAGCGGTGAACGGGCTAGCATGGGGAAGCAAGGGTGGACTAGCCGACCGGCTAACGTTGGGGCTGCTTCGTCGATTCTTTGTTGAGCAGTATTTGATCAAAGCCACCCGCCCGTTGCCCTCAACCTTCTGAAGGCACGACAGAACGTGCTGACGACACCCTCCAACCACCCCTTGGAGGACAGACTCGGGAGAGACCCCACCGCCTTGGGAGGACCGGCACTTGTGGGCGTCGTACTCATCAACTACCTCGGCTGGCGGGACACAGTCGAGTGCCTCGAGAGTCTGCTGCGGGTTCCGACTCCGCAAATGGTCATTGTCGTGTGCGACAACGGATCAACCGATGACTCACTCGCGCGGATTCGGGATTGGGCCGCCGGGCGCCTGCAGGCCACATCGTCGCCGAGCCGAGTAGTCAACCAACTGACTCAGCCACCGATTGAGAAGCCAATAACACTCCTCGAGCGCACATCCGCGACGCTCTCTAAGGTGTCCGTTGCCTCGCTTCCACAACGTGCTGTACTGCTCGTAGCGAACGGAAACAACCTTGGCTTCGCGGGCGGCAACAACGTCGCCCTTCGTTGGTTCGCAACGCAAGCCGAGGTCACTCATGTCTGGCTGCTTAATAACGATACGGTCGTCACGCCAGATGCTCTCGCGGCAATGCTTCGGCGACTAGAGACTAAGCCGTCCGCTGGTATTTGTGGGGCGCGTCTGCTGTATTACCACGCGCCTGAAACAGTTCAGACTCGTGGAGGCTTGCGCTACCAACGATGGCTGGGTCTTTCGAAAGCGGTCGGAGCGTTTCGACCAGCCCAGGAGGCAATCAACTCCGAAATCATCGAGAGGCAGCTGGACATGATCCACGGCTCCTGCATGCTCGTGACTCGGCGCTTTCTTGCGTCTGTGGGCCCACTCGCCGAGGATTACTTCTTGTATGGTGAGGAAATCGACTGGGCGACACGCGCCGAGCGGTGCGGCTTCACGATGGCGTATGCCGACGATGCGATGATTTACCATAAGGAAGGAGCTGTGATAGGCACGTCGGCTGATCCACGTCGGCGGAGTGTTGTCTCAGATTTCTATGCCGTGCGAAGTCGACTGCGGTTCGCGATCAAGTTCTTCCCATACACTCTTCCAACAGTGTATCTGGGTTTAATACTAGTCATCTTAAACAGACTCAGGCGCGGCCAGCTGAAGCGAGCCCTGATGGTCATAAGGCTTGTACTTCAGCCAAGCTCGTACCGCGCGCACAGCGGGCGCGAACCACCCCACCAGGAGCGAGGGTGGCTCTGAATAGCCAGCCCTCCAGATAATGATGGCAGCCGGGATCCCCCCGAGACCCACCTCTTCGCAGTCTTGCGCCCAAGAAGCGCGCACGGGGCTTGCTTTGTTGGCCTTCGTGTACCTGCTAGTCGGTGCCTACGTTGAGCCACCGATGGACATTGGTGGCGGGCGCATTCTTCCGGCATTCACCACTGTCCTAATACTTCCCATCGTGCTGTTGCTGCTGACTCCCGTCATATTCCGACGGGACGTGGTGATGCTCTCGTCGGTCGCCGCTTTGCTGTTACTGAGTGCTTTTCTTTCCCCGGGCAGAGAATGGATCGGACACAAGCTGCTGGGCCTGGCGCAGACCCTGACAGCGATGTCGGCGGGCCTCGCTCTCTTCAAGCTCGCAGAACTGCTTCCGGTCGTGCTTCTTCGCCGAGTCCTACTCGCGGCATGGTTTGGGCTCGTGATCGCGGGGGGACTAGAAGTGGCCGGGGTGTTGCGACCGGCTGTCGCCGCGTTTGGGCAGGCAGTCTATCATGTGGGTGGATATCAGTTCTACTCGAACGACCTCCGTGACCTAAGCCTCGTCGGCTTTCCGCGCCCAAAAGTGTTCACATCCGAACCCAGTCTAGTGGCCATAGCGTTCTACCTCTTCGTAACCGGCTGGCTAGCTTTGAAGCCAACACCGCGTCGACTCACGATCGCTTTCGCGGCGACAGGCGTCATGCTCGCGCTTGTCGGTAGCCCGGTTCTGTTGATCGCACTCGCAGTCCTTTCCATCATCTTCGCGACACTGGGCGTTCGTCGAGCCTCTGCGTCCCTCACCAGATTAGCTCTTTTACTGGGTCTGATGCTTGCACTCACGTTCGTTTTGCCCAGCGTGATCACCCTTCTGCACGACCGAGTGCAAGAGGCGGTCGACAATGCACGTTCGTATGCCATCTCCAGCGAGAACCTTCGCATCGTATTCCCAATAATTGCCACCGCCGACGTGCTTTCAGCCTCCCCGCTCCTGGGTGTTGGGATTGACGGCAAAGCAGTGATCAACCAGTTCTCCAGCCTACCAATCGCTGATTTTGCAGGCGAGACGCAATTCGGAAATAACTTTGCGTTCTTCCTGACCTACCTTGGCCTCGGTGGGGCTGCGGCGTTCACGTGGATCATGGCGAGATGGCTACGGGTCAGTGGCGTCCTGTACCGTCTGCTCGCCGCCGTTGTGATCCTCGGACTGTCCCAGACCATGGGAGGTTTCGAGACGCCGCGCTTCTGGACTTGGGTATTTCTAGTTTTCGCGGTCTACCGCGCAGCCAGCCGCGCCGGCATCCCATCCGCCCAGCCTCCAACGGGAATCCTCCCGACTGTTCCTCGTTGACTCATTTGCTCTCCGCCAAACGAAAATGAGCGTGCCAGTCCACGCCTGGTGCCAGACGTGAGCTCTCCATGTGGGTCGCCAAGGTGGGCACAGGAGACCACAGTTGCCGCCGGGGACCCATTAACCACCTCGCGATCCCGAAGCGGGCCAGCTTCGTCAAAGCCTTCAGGGGGAGCAACTCCCGTTTCACGGTCGCTTTCACAGCATGACCGACTCCAATAGCCGGTAAGCGCGTCAGTGACATCCACATACTCACGTCGTAGTTGCCTTGGGCGAAGGTCTCGAATACCCGCCGATCTCTGATCAGAGTCTCACGGCGTGCAAAGAGTGTCAGACATGTGGACGCTATGCTTCGCCAGTGGTAGCCCGCAGCGACGCGGATCTCACTTGGATACTGATGAAGTGCCTCCTCGTAAAGATCTGGGTGATCATACAGCGTCGCGTAGTCGGCCCAATCGGCCTCTTCGAACAGTCTGGCCCCACGTTCGACCGCCTTTGGAAGATAGACGTAGTCGTCCTCAGCAAAATAGACGACTGGAGCATTAGTTCTTAGTAGGATGTTCAGCTGAGCCGAAAACGACGCGCGATTACCTACCCCGGGGAGAAAGATGAACGTTGGCTTCAAGTGGCCGACGATCTCCCGGATGCGCTTCTCGTATTCGGGAGGGCAGCCATCCAGCAAACACCACAGCTCAGGTCGACACCCACCCAAAGCGCTGATGAACGACTCCAGTCCAGCGGTAACAAGATCAAGCTTCGCGCAGCCGGAGATGAAAGGGCGCTTCGAGATTCCGGGATACACTCGGAGCGCAACCGCTAGATCCGCACTCATGCTCCTCCCATCTCTGCGTCCCCGATCACCGCTTTACTCCGGGCTGTTACCAGGGCGTCTATTTCACGGAAGAGTCGCACGCCCCGTGATTGCCAGTCAAACTCTCCGAGACACCGACTGAACGCGCTCTGCTGCAAGTGATTCAGTCGTTCTAGATCATTGAGGATCCCGATTACTCCCCGGCTTAGGGCTAGCATGTCGGGGTAGGTGAGAATGCTCTCGCCGGGAATAAGTGGCACGCCCATGCCCGAGACCCCGTCCTCCACGGCCGCTACGGGAACACGGTTGAACACATAATCCAGAACCTTGAGTTTGAATCCATGACCCGTGCGCTCTGGCACGATTCCGACACGCGCGCTGTCCAGATGCTGTGACGTATCTTCCACCGCGCCGGTGAACTTTGTTGCTCGAAACCGGCCGCGGATTGCCCCAAGAAACGATGCCGGCGCACGACCCACTACATGGAGTTCCGCACCGGCCGCCGCGAACATGGCATCCGCGGCATTGAGAAACTCCAGAAGGTCCATTTGCTTTGCGAGCCAGTCGAAGCTGCCCAATACCACCGCCCTGCGTGGAATACTGGAGGTGATTTGACGAGCGCGGACGACGTTCCCGCTATAACCGGGAGTTAGAACTGTGTATTGCTTCTCAGGATGAACGCGCGAGAACATTAAATGGTCCTCTGACGTGGTCGTAGTCACGAGGTCAGCGGCCTCGACCAACGACCGCTCCAACCGCGCGGCCTTCACGGCATCTACGTACAGAGCAGCACGCACCAACAGGTTCCCACGATAATTCCTCGCCATCCGGAAGCGAGCCGTCTCCTCGTGGTTCTGCGAGGCGTAAACCAAGACCGGTCGTTGCCGTGCGTTTGGAAAGACCTCCTCCAGGACCCTTAGCGCCCACGCGGTACCAAGGTGATCGAGCACTACGACATCCCAGACCTCATCACGCAAAAGCGCGCGCAGCGCTAGGACAACGGCTCGCGTAGCCCGACGATGGGCAACGTTTGGCAGCATGCTGAACAAGCTCGATTGCGGTCTCCTGAGTTCCCCAGAAACAAAATTCCAGCGGATCAACCCTAGGGCATCCGTCGGCGTCGCGCCTCCGCCATGTCTCTCGCTGCAAAGAACCGTCAAATCAGCGCCAGCCTGGGCCAATGATTGGGCTAGGCCCGCACTGTAGATCAAGTCGCCGGCATTTGCCGGATATGGGTAATCCCGAGTAACCCACAGAAATCGCAGCCGCCTCGCAGGATCCCGCTCTTCAGCCATGAAGCGCATCCCTTAAGGACCGAGCTAGGAATCGCGGAAGGCTTCGATCAGAATGAGTCGACCGAAGTGCGATCAAGCGATCCGGCGGAAGAGAGCATCGCACTGGAGGATCTCGCCCGTGGCCGGCGCAACGAGCCATCCAACGGGACGTTCGAACCGAAATCCCCGGAGACTCATGTTTTGTACTAGTTCAAGAAAGGACGGCTCGCCGTTGTACATCGGTGCGTACGAAGCCTCGAGAACGACCCACTCCGCCTGGGCTAAGGTGGCCGTAGCGCCATCGAGGACCCACCGCTCGTAGCCTTGCACGTCGAGTTTCAGCAAGACCGGTGGGGGCAGCTCGTGCCCCGCGAGCTCCGCGTCGAGTCGGCGCACAGGCACGTCCACGTCCGAAAGTGTTCGCGCGTCCGGGAATTCTGTACGATGGCGTTCGCCAAATGGTAAGAACGAACTGGAGTGGCTGTAAGAGCTCACGTGAAAAGTCAACACGCCGTCCTGCGCTCCGAGAGCCACGGGATGCAGTTTTGACTCCGGATACCGCGCCAAATGCCGCCGCAAGATCTCGTGTGCCTCCTCGACCGGCTCGAAAGCGTGCAACGACGTCGGCGCCCATAGCTCGAGGGCAGCCACGGCGAATTGGCCTACGTTGGCCCCGACGTCGATGACCGTTCGCGGTCGCACACCTTGTCGACGAAGATCCTCCACCATTCGATACGACGTGAGGGAGAAACACGGCCAGCGCAGCATCGCGCGCAGCGCACCAGGCCGTTCGAGCACTAGCGCGACCGTCGACGCGAGGCGCGCCGCTAGCGCACCGGCTTTCATGGCGCTCCCTGAGCCGCAGGCCGGCGAGCACCGGTGTGTTGCAGAACCACCTGCCTCCGTCGGTCTAAACAGACGTCATGGAATGGATGACACCGATCCTTCGCTCAACTCGCCGCCTTTGAGACTGGCGCCGCGGAGCGTCTTCCTTCGCCTTCGACGGAAATGCGCTCCCTTGCCGACATAACCTGACTCTCGATCCAAGGATACGTCTGCTGTATCCCATCTCGGAGCGAGAAGCGTGGCTTCCAACCAATCGAGTAGATCTTTTCGTTGCTGAAGTTCCTCGACTGCACCCCCACCGGACCGCTCACATACTTCGGCGTCACCCGCTTTCGGGCTACTCCAGCAACAGTGTCTACCAAGTCCCTGACCGACACGTACTCGGGCAACCCAATATTCGTTGGCCCTTCCAGATCCGAATCCACCAGCCTGCGAATGCCATCGATCATGTCGTTGACGTAAGTGTATGACCGGATCGCAGTACCATCACCCCACACTTCGATCGTACCACCATCTTCCGCATCCGCTACTTTTCGGCATATCGCCGCCGGAGCCTTCTCCCTGCCCCCAGTCCACGTTCCTTCCGGACCGTAGCAATTCTGAAATCGCGCGATTCGAACAGCCATTTTGTTGCGTCGGCCAAAGACCGTGGCCACTCTCTCGGCATAAAGCTTCTCCCACCCATACTCATTGTCCGGATTGGCTGGATACGCTTGCTCCTCTGTCAGCTCAGGCTCTCCGGGTGCCATATCCCGATAAATGCACACTGACGAAGAGAAGAAGTACCGCTTAGCCCCGGAGCTAGCAGCGGCGTGGGCCATATTGATGTTGATCAGTGCGTTATTCCGCATGATGTCCGCTTCGGCCGAATGAATGAAGCCCATGCCACCCATGTCGGCCGCGAGTTGATAAACCTCATCGAAGCCTCCCTGTGACCCCTCGCTCCATCGAACGGCTTCCTCACAGTTGCGGAGCTCGCGGAGATCGAGCAGGCCAAACTCATCGGCGGCCGTGGGAGAAAACTCCGGATGCTTGATGTCCACCCCTCGCACCCAGTATCCATCGGCCTTCAGACGTCTCACCAGGTGGCTTGCAATGAAGCCCCCCGCACCACAAACCACGGCTCGTTTCATGAGTCGATCCCCTGAGCTGTTTTGACCAAAGCAGCCTCGATTTGCTCCACAATGGCGTCCTTCTCCCAATTCGCTTGCGCGTAGACCTTACCAGCCTTCGCGAATGCCTGCCAGGTGGCGTGGTCTTGAGCCAGTTGCGAAAGACTGTCGGCCAGCTGATCCGCGCGTCCCGGCCCTATTACGAAACCACAGCGGCCTCGTTCTACCACCCGGGCGGCCTCCGAATCGGCGTCCGCTGCCACCACCACCGGTCGTCCCGCCCCCAAGTAGGCGGCAAGCTTCGACGGCACCACCGAGTCACCAATGCCCGGAGCCAGTGCGACGATGCCGGCGAGCGCATTTTTGAGAACGCTCCCATACGTTGCATCGTCAACCAATCCGAGCCACACGACCCCGGCCCCCGCCTGCGCCAACACGTCGCGTCCCGGTCCATCTCCGAGAACGACGATCGCTGGTCCCTGGCGCGCCGTCAGCAGCCTGGCCGCTTCCGTGAGCAGTGTGAGATCCTGTTTGCGACCGAAGCTGCCCGCATAAAGCGCGTATGCTCTACCTGCCAACCGCTCCGGAAGGGGGGACGCTGTAACAGCAGAACGGCGTACCCAATTTGGGGCAATTAGCTGTCTCGCCACAGCCCCATTTGTGTGTGCGCGAAGGCGTGCCGCCATCGATTCGCTCAACACTGAGAACGACCGAAAACTACGATATGTCCAGCGCGCCATGCCCCTCGCCATTGTCAGCCTCAGGCCCGAACCGAGTTGCCCCGATTCCAACGCAATGTCGGGAACGACGTCCTGAACATGCAGATGGACTCTCGCACGAAACATTCGGGCGAGCAACGCGCCCAACACCGCGCTCCCAAACGAAGGACTCACGACGAGCCACACGTCAGCCCACCCAATGAGCGGCGCCACCGGTCCCATTGCGGCGAACATCCAACTCATTTCGTGTACGATTCGACGCATTGGCAGCGGGTTCTCCGGAACATAAACACGACAGCGTGTCACGCGGACGCCATCACGGCGCTCCGTTCGATGCAAGAACGTGCCTCGGGGTACTTGATGGCGCCAAGCCGGATAAAACGGGAAGGCCGCGACGACGCGCACGGTGTGACCCCGCGCGGCCAATGCCTCGGCCAGATCCGCTGAATACGGACCGATCCCGGTGGGCTCGGGAGCGTAAGAGGCGGACAGCATTGCGATGTTGAGAGCGGAGCCGGGCGCGCTCACAGCGCGCCGTGCATACCCAACACTACCCAGCCCGTCCGAACGAGGATGAGAATGTCGCCGAGCGGCGACCAATCCCGGATGTAGCGCGTCTCGAGCGCGACGATTTGCTCGAAGTCCGTAATCCGATTCCGCCCCGCCACCTGCCATGGTCCCGTCATTCCCGGCTTCACATCAAAGCGGGCATAGTGATGCGCCTCATACAGCTCAACCTCTGATGGAATCGGCGGCCGCGGTCCAACAAGCGACATCTCCCCCTTTAGAACATTGAACAACTGCGGCAGTTCGTCGAGACTGGTACGGCGCAGCCAGCCGCCCGGACGAGTCAGTCGCGGATCACTCAGGACTTTAAAGAGTCGTCGATCAGCGTAAATGCTCTGTTCCTGCAGCTCTTCCCGGCGCTCTTCTGCACCGGCGACCATCGTCCGGAATTTGAAGATCTTGAACAGCCGACCACCCCGCCCCACTCTGTTTTGGCGAAAGAACACAGGACCCTTGGAATCCATCCTCACCAGTGCTGCGACGAGGAGCATGACCGGTGACGCGAGAACTAACGCGACGCTCGCACCAACAACATCGACCAGCCGCTTGATCATCAACTGACCAGCGCGAAGCGTCGGCGCGGTCAGTTCGACAAGGGGCTGGTCGTGCCGCCAGACAAGTTTGGGCTCGACCCCCGCGATCTCGATGCTGCGCGGCACCGCTAACACCTTGCAACCGGATGTCAACGCGGCATCCACGATGTCGTGAAAGCGCGCATCAGTCAGATACCCGCAGACCACAATCGCCTCGGCATTCGTGTCCTGCAGCACGGAAGCAAAATCGACGATGTGACCCAGCGCCATCGGGTCCGGCGGAATGTGCGTATCGACGAACCCGATCGGCCGGTACTCGGAGTCGGACGCAAACGCGGGACTCTCCGCCGTCTCCCGACACGCCTCCGCCGGACCCACGAAGAGCGTGCCGAGCGTGTCGCGTGGAACCGGCTGCACACGACTGACCACCGCGTCGAGCAGTCGTCGCTCCGCCACCATGCCGAGCCAGACAAGCATCGACGTGAGCGCATACTGCACCGCTACCAGCTCGACACCGCGAGACCAAATCGTCATCCAGAGCGGCAGCGCGGTCGCGAGTGCGGATGCCAGGAACAGGCGCTTCG
>Ga0137359_10001840_pt1 | contig 16939 bp, 23 predicted proteins | sample Mad1_40_16metaG_FD_108281 | JGI IMG/M metagenome (GOLD analysis project Ga0137359, IMG submission 108281) | Vadose zone soil microbial communities from Angelo Coast Range Reserve, California, USA - Mad1_40_16 metaG | ecosystem: Environmental > Terrestrial > Soil > Vadose zone | place: USA... | reverse complement strand
TCGTGACTGACTTCATTTGTGGTAGAGTGACCAGCCACTGCACCAGTCAACTATCATTCGGTGGCAGTTTCATTCTCCTGTCATGGTCTCATTCGCATGTCGTGGTTTGTTTCGAATGCCACGAGTTCATAGCCCTTGGCCTGGGGTTCGATGGTCAAGCACGTCTCTACAAGCAGCACCTGGGATACTTTCGAGTTTTTCGCTACAGAACAAGGTCGGTTGCGTCATTTCCTAGCAACGCGAAGGTTAGATAGGCTATGAATAAACGATGAACAGGTCTGTCTCGTGACAGGAGCGGCTCGTGGACTTGGAAACGAGTTCTGTCGCGCTTTTCTACGCTCGTGTGTGTCCATAGGAACCTCTGGGGCGATAAAAACGCTGAAGCTCAGTGAAGCGGGTGTTCTTCCATTGCCCTCGTCGATCTAAAGCAATCCGAGACAGAGAGAGCTGCAGAAGAGCTTGTCAATTTCGCTGGTGCGTGTTCATGGGCGTATTGAAGCTTGTTACGGAGCCGGAGCCTTTTTTTTTTCAAATTTCGGAAGCGAGGGAACACTTGGTGGACGACACTCTAAAGATAGTCGGACTCGAGTGCGATGTGTCCTCGGAGGCATCCATGGAGAAGGCCTTTATAAGAACGATTGAAACATTTGGACGGGTGGACGTTGTCGTTGCATCTGCTGGTGAGTTTCCTTCGCTACCCTTGCTGGCCAAGTTAACACATCAGGGCATTCAGGGATTGTCGAAAATTACTCTGCGCTCGAGTGAGTTGCCGTCTTACGTCCTTATATGTTTATTGGTAGTGAGCTCTCACCCAGCTATCCATCTGATCGCATCAAGCGTTTGTATGACATCAACGTCCACGGTGCTTTCTTCACTGCACGTGAAGCCGCGAAGTACATGATTCCACAAGGTGGAGGCAGTATCATACTAGTCGCCAGCATGAGTGCCAATGTGTGTTTATTGCTTTGATACACGCACGCGTGCTCTTACTCGTACGCGTCAAGATTGTCAACATACCTCAGGTATCTGGCCTGTAGTTCTCGTATTCTGGGTTTTGTTAATTTCTTTCCGCAAAGCAACAAACACCATACAATGCGTCGAAAGCAGGTAGTTTGCGTCGTTTCACCCATGTGACCCGCCAAGATACTGACCGATTGTAGCCGTTAAGCACATGGCGTCAAGCCTTTCTGTGGAGTGGGCAAAGAAGGGAGTGCGGGTAAACGCATTAAGGCATAACATTTCTTTTTAGTGTTTCTGATGGGATGCTAAGCCATCAGGCCGCATTAGCCCCGGCTACATGATGACCAAGTTGACGCGAACGATACTATCGAATGAGCCAGAACTGAAGGTATTCTTCGCCACTGTCCACATTTGACGACCTCATGGCGCGGGACAGAAAACGTGGGAGACTCTAACGCCGATGGGAAGGGTAAGGAAATTTGTTCCTGTGGGCGGGCGGCCGATCTGACTAATTTTTAATTTATTTGACAGATTGGAGAACCGGAAGATCTCGACGTGGGTGGTTCTGGAAGAATTTTTTTTTAATAATTAATTTTTTTCAAATGCAGGGTGCGATCGTGTTTCTCGCGAGTGACGCGTCTCGGTTCATGACAGGGTCAGAGATACGAATCGATGGGGGATATTCTTGTATCTAATCCATTTCCATTTGTGGACACCTTGTTTTCCTTTTAGAGAAATGCCGACGGCTTCCTAGCTCCACACATTCACGCATGCCGCGCGCCGTATTGCCGTGCTTTCATGCCACAAACAACACTTATATACTCTTGGCCTCACCGGCCTCACCGTCCGTCATCCCCCCTCCATCCCCCCCCATGAACGCTGTAGCGAGTCCCTCGTCTTGTCCTGTGCAATTACAGTCTGCTCAACACCCTGTCCCTTCATGGGAGTTCACACGACGTAAGCGTTGGGCAGACCTTATAGTCACAGAGTTGAGCGAGGCCATTGTACTCGTCCTCTCACCTGGACGCAAGGTCCTTTACTGTAACCCATCCGTACGTGAGATGTTAGGCTGGCTGGACGATGATTTGGTAGACCAGGATTTCACCGAACTCGTCAATGGTCGGTTTCTCCCTCGATCTTCCTTGCCATCCAGCTCATCAACTGTCTCACCCGTCCAGCGAACGACCGTCTCAGTTTCTGTACAGCGTTCTCTCATTCTATCGAGAGTTTCAACGAGCTGCACGTCTATGTGCGGTTACGTTGCAATTCCGATCCCTCCCTCTCTCACGTGGCGATGGCTCCACCACCACCTGCGAAAGAGGTCCTCCTTGAAGTGATGGGATACCCCTATTTCACTCCTGGAGAAAGTGCCTCCCAATGCATCTTTGTAGTTGCAAAATCGTACCCAAGTAGAAATACCGCTATGTGGGTACCCAAGTTGTTCGGTTGGATAAACACTTGACATGACATCTCAGGATGAACGCGTTGATAGAACTGAAGATCGAGAACGAGCGTTTACAACAACATATAAGGGCTCTTCGTGCCCAGGAACTGGCCGCAACACAGTCTGTGCAGCATATTGGATCGTATCCCGACGACGATTTGTCGGCGCAGCTCGCCGCGAACCTAGGATTTCCGGCACGACCGACCGTTGGTGGAGATCCGTCGCGATCATACTATGCTTCCCTTCCGCATGGTTACGAGGCACGTAGCTTTCCTCCCATTACAGTACTGGAAGACGACGAGGACGTTGAGCCTCGCAGGAAGAAGGTAAAATCGTCTTGCTACCCGGTTGCTGCTCGGTATCTTACTGACATAACTATTATAGTTCAAGAAATCGTTCGGTGGCGATCAGTATATTTGCAACACTTGCGGACGTACGGACTCCCCCGAGTGGAGAAAGGTAAGCTCGGTTCAGTTCTCTGCCTCAGCAACTCCTCGTTGATTAGCCCTCTAACCTTTAGGGACCCCGTGGCCCCAAAACCTTATGTAATGCTTGCGGCCTTCGATGGGCGAAAAAGGTGCGCAAATTCGAGGAGGCAGCTGAAGCCGGCGATACGAATCAGCTTCCACTCGACGATACCGTGCCCCCTTAGACCCGTTTTAGTTATGAAGGCTTTGCTGTCTTATGGGACTATGTCTACCCTTTCTTTAATGATGAATGCATCCCACGATTTCGTTCGTGGAATTGTTACTTGAAGATCGCACGCATATATATAATAGTGAGAACACGGATATTGAACAGCACACACGGAGGTAAAGAAGACACGGGGTGAAGGTAAGATGAAGATGTAGAGTAAGACTAACATTAAACATCTCCCCGATGTTTCCAAGCGCTGGTAGGATAAAACAAATGTCCAATTTCTTGCAGATCAGCAGCAGCCACCGGGCTGAGCTTGTTGCACATTCTGGCCGGGAGTAATTGTTGATGACTTACCCGTGCCAGGTGCAGTCGGAGTGGAACCCATTCTTGAGGATGTCAGCACCAGTACATACACAAAGGGAAAAGAAAAGAAACTGCGGGCTAGGCTCACCGGTCTTTAATCTGCTTCGCCATGGTCAGAAAGGCTTGCTCTACATTTGTGGCATTCTTCGCAGAAGTTTCGAGGAAGGGGATGGAAAGTTGGTCAGCAAATTCCTGGGTGATCAACGCGTCAGCTAACTGACGCTAACCACAAACTAGGCCACGGAACAAAACGAGGACGAACCTTCGCCACACCATACTCCACGACCTTCTTGCTGGTGAGGTCGGACTTGTTGCCAACAAGTAGCTTGTTCACACCCTCAGAAGCATAGCGGTCAATCTCCTGCAACCATTGCTTTACGTTGGTGAACGTATCTAAAGAAAACAATGGAAAAAGTCGGCGCAAGCAAGCACGAGACAAAATAAACAGACCATTGTCGGTGACGTCGTAAACGACAATGATGCCGTGCGCCCCACGGTAGTAAGACGAGGTGATGGTGCGGAAACGCTCCTGTCCTAGAAACAAGGGCAATTGAAGGCGAACAAAGTGGCACAGCAACGAGTGATATCTACCTGCAGTATCCCACTGTCGGATAAGTTAGCATGTGGTGGCCACAGGAGATATGACAAATGATGGCGACGAAAACGTTGTGCAAGCGGCGACTGCGCCATGATGCCAAGAGCGTAAGGTGGGGCAAAGACTTGTGTACTTACAATCTGGAGTTTGACCGTCTTCCCCTCGAGCTCAATAGTGCGGATCTTGAAATCGACGCCAATTGTGGAGATGTAACTTTCTGTGTAGGTATCGTCCGCGAAACGGAGGAGAAGGCAAGACTGGAGCCGAAGGACGGTGAGTTAATAGGGTTTGGGAAGAAGGAAAAGACGCACCTTTCCAACGCCCGAATCACCGATGAGAAGGAGTTTGAAAAGGTAGTCGTACTCGCTTGTGTGCATGGTGAAGATGAGTGACTGAGGTGGAGAAGAGGAAAATCGAGTGGTGGTGAACGTTGAACGGTCGTCGAGTCCGGGTCGAGTTGAGGTACGAGTCGTGAGTTGAGTGGATTCGCCTGTGTGACGTGTGACAAGCGTGTATTCAGACAATGATGTCACATCACGTGTCACGCTTACTACCCATTCTTGTCATTCGTCATCCTACAGATATCCCAAGCTCCTGTCAGCGAACGTGACTACTGTTATCCCTCAGAATGCCGGTAGAAATCTCTTGAAGAATCTGATTCGACACTGTGGTTGCAGTTCGGCCGGAGGCTCTGCCCACACGCGTGTTTATCAACCCCGTCTGCGAACTGGAAGCACCCTCTCCGTACTACTGGATGACACCATGGTTTTCTCTTACTTCTGTCAACCACGCTCACACAAATCACTGTTCTTGATTTTGGATCCGTCCAGCGGACCTTCTGAATAATCGGTGGTGCTAAGAGAGTCCATAGACTGGACTGACAGATGAAATGTAATCCTGCAATACCTGTTGGCCTTGTTTTTGGCGACGCAGGGGCCACCAGAGATTACGTTCTCGATCCAGCAGATGTCAGCCAGAGGGCAGATGATAATGGGGAAGGATCGCACTAATGCATCGTTGCAGGTGAATTCTGGCGATTGGATCCTGGGGACTACTTTTCTTCGTGTATGTTTTGGACCTATTCGAGTAATCAGCGCGTCTCCCTGACATGTTTATATTATGGTCATCCCGCCGCAACTGCTGTCTCGATCGCCATTTTTAGCCTGTTCAACCCTTCGGAGGCTCCAGAGCATTTCCAGCGTGAGCGTGAACAAGATCCGCTCGCACCCAAATACGGCACACCTAAATTACACCCTCCGGCCTGGAGTGATCTGTGTAGCGGCGCTACTCGTCTCATTCTGGTTTGCATGTTCCGCAGCATGGCTGGCCGAGGCCCGGAGAGATCGCAAATGTTCTAGGCACGATTCAGGGCTCGTGTTGGTACCGGTATTTATTCTACATGCCCAGACCACATGGAGTGTCGTACGGAAGTCCGCACGCCGCACCATGTGGAAACCTAGATATATGGTATGGTACAGTCACAAATTACAGGACATAAAAGGGAGACGAGGGAAGTGAGAAATGGAAGCCAGACGGGGGGAATACAGAGTGCTCAATAACTATGTGGCGGAGTGCCATAAGAGGGCTGATAGCCTGGACGGGGACTCTGTTGCGCGTGCTGTTGACCCCAACCCATGTTGCCTGCAGGTAGAGCTGGCTCCCATCTGAGCGAATCATCCCTTCCTTAGCCGAGTAGAGACAGACGTGGCATGGAGACGCACCCATTCTGAATTGGAACATGCCAGTTACAGGTCGAGCATATCCAGATGTGATTCTTCTTGAAGGGTACAACAGGGACAAGAAAGAAGGAGAACCACAAGCGGGAAGTAGCGCGTACGACGGTCACTGCATTCACCGGTCATCCGAGCCGCCGAAGAGAGGAAAATAAAGGCACTCACGGTTATGACATCTGGGACAGATACGAGGAGCGTTATCAACGACATTGATTTTGTCTGAACAACCAACTGGGGGGACAGGGTGAAATAAAAGGGGTAGATCCGACGCAGACACGTACAGAGTAAAGGGATACAGACTAGTGGAACCGGTCAGAGGACAACACAACATGTGGATTAGTTTGGAGAAAGCTCACGAAACATGGTCGTTCGGGTTTGAGTGAGTGGCACTATGACATAAAAGGCAAATTCTATAATTTAAATTTTTTTTTCTATGCGAAGTGTCTCCACTAATGATGCAACAAAGGGTCAACAATGCACTACAGACAAATAAGAATATCTATGTATGACAGACAGAATGATCAAGATGAAGATGCAGCAAAATGACAAAAAAGAGGAATGAACCACATAGCCAAGGTCATAAAGCTATGGTATAGCAAGCGAGTTGAAGGTACAGCACCGACGCGAGAAGCGGTGTGCGTAACATAAATAAATACGCCCGGGAAAGTGGTGGGACCCATGTATTGCCCACTAGAAGAACGAGGAGGGGAGTGCAAACGTGTGATCGAGAGTGGACCCATGGAGCGGTGATGATCCTCCAATAGGGTAAACGACGGAGCTTGTATCAAAGAATGAGGTTGGGCTGGGATGGTTGTATGTCACGTCTACATCTTCTTGGATAGCATTGTGTGATGTCGGGCTAGGTGACAAAATGGACGAGCGCACTTGTGGCACGCCAGAGCTGGGCGGCTGAGTGTTCGTCAAGGCGGATAGACCACTGCTCGAAGGCGGCGGTGTTGTGAACGTGTAATGACCAGTATCGGTGCAAGGGAAGAACAGAAGAGGGGGCGAATGACGTTGTCGATCAGTTTTAATCCCTGGTGAAATATGTGAGAATGGCGTAGGTCCTTGTGCAAGAGCGAAGAAGGGTGGAGATCCGTTGGAGGAAACTAGTGTAGATGAAGGAGAACCCCCAGTAGAACCGGATACTAGTTGGTTCTCGATAGGCGAATGAGGGCTGGATGACGCCGCGGATAGCGGTGAAGCCCAGCTACCGTCCTCCGTACACGCCGTTGTCGGGGCCGACGAGTCCAAAATGGACAGCCCAGACGTGGAGGATAGAGAAGGGATAGATAGAGGGGGAGGGTGAGGGCGCAACGAGTGGTTGCGAAGAAAATGTGTTCCAGCGGGCTGGAGCTCGAAGACAGGTGTACTCAGGGAGGAAGACCTTGTGCTCGATCCTTTGCGAGATTCCCAAACCATCCGGACGGTTTTCTCCCTTTCCTCGCTTTTAGAGAATGCCCATCTCATCCGACGCAAAGCTTGTAAGCAGATTTGGACGTCTTCATCAGAGCCACCTTCGCCGGCGAGTAGGAATCCAGCGAAAAAGCACCCGTCTCGAACGAGGGATGCATCATATTCGAAAAATGGTGTGCCGAGATGTTGGCGAATGATGACGATGACTCGTCGGACAACCTCATGACATCGGGCGTCAGCGATTTTCAGCAACCGAGTCGCCGCATCGAGTGGCGCACTCCGTGGGCTTGAGTTGGGGAGCGCGATGTTGAGACTTCTGTCACAATTTGGGTGGACTACCGTCCGTTGTTTGAGTGCTTCACGAATTACATTTACTATTGGCGAGGTGTCATGTCAGTGTTGTGACGTCAACTTGGAATACACCTGCTTACGGCATTCAAAAATGAAGATCTACGAAAGGAAAGATTAAAAACCAAAAGGACAGTAAGCAGACGGAGCGCTGACGTACCTGCCATCCATGAATGTAGCGATCGACGTCCTCTTCATGGACATTCCCCGACGTGCCCAACATGCGCAAGTTGTCGAAATCTTTCCACAACTTTTCAAGGGAGTCCCAGACGTCATGAAGGCTCTTCTCATCTATCTCGTTCTGTTGTCGAGCTTTGGGTCCAGTCAACGCAGCGTGAACTTTCCGACAGGCAGTAGCCAATTCGAGCGGGACCATTGCATAACGATAAGTGAACTCGTAAGCGACGATGGAAGAGCGGGTCATCGCATCGCTGTCAAGAGGGGGTAACGTCTTCTGGAATGAAGTTAGATCGTCATCAGAGCTGTTAGATCGGGTGAGTACTCGAAAATAAACCGCTCGAATTCTGAGCTCACATTAGTAGACGACCACCACGAAGTCCGCTGGTGACGCCTTCGACGATATGTGCATACCAGAACAATCGCGCGCGGACAAGAATATCAACGGCCTGTCCTTGTCCGCTCCCGACAGAGGATACCGATGCGAGACTACAAAGGGTGAAGACCTGGCTGACCATGGCCTCGTACATGACGAGCCGTTCCATTGGAGACTGGATCTCTGAGTAGGTGCATGAGTAAGATGGGGACAAGAGGGAAACACAGATGACCGACCTTGCGTCAACGGCAGGAGGAGATGCAGTGCACGTACACCGTCCCAGGTGGGTTTCCTCAAGATACCGTGGACGTCAATCAAATAGAGCATTTCTTGAACCATGTCGTTTGTAATATCACGGCGATTGCGGATAACGGCTTCACCATGGTGGAGCTCTTCGATGCCATACTCATTCACACCAAAGCTTGCCGCCCAAACGGCAAGTAACATTGCGACGAGTTGGCCTGGGATGCCCAGGGCATTGCAGTTGCCCTTGGTGAACTCAAAGAAACGTGCGCAGAACTCAGAAGGATCGATGATAGGGTCTACACAAAGAGCCAGAGATTTAGTGGAAGGTCACGCGCGCACAAGGCGGAATGGCTGACGCTGTATGTGGAAACGACGGAAAAAGGGGGAGGAGAAGAACTCCGGTTTGAGCCTCGGAATGAGACCGGGGGACAGGGACGGTGCGGAGAAAAGACCACCTTCTTCGTCGATAGATTTACCATAAACGGCTCTGGCGCGTCAAATATTAATATTGATAATATTGATAGAATAAGAAAACAGAACATACTCGACCTGCTGGAGGCGCCGACCTCGCCTAAGTAGCTTGACCGCCTTTACTTCGGCAAACTCATCACTGAGAAGAATGAGAAGGACGGAATAGATAGAACAGGGAGAGAATACAGACACGCATTTGAGACCGCGCTCTTTGCAATTGGAGCACTGTGGCTGTGTGCCTGAGCTCGAAAAAGGCAAGTCTTTCAGATCGCAGCGCACTCTAAAAGCCTCAGTTGAGCACACTGAGGTACAGCAACGAAAGGTACAATCCTCACCTTCGCATGCGACATGCGCCACATGCAGAGAACTGTTGCCGGGAAGACTTTGGCTGGGATGATGTACGACGAGCGGTAGAAGACGGATAGGGTGAGCTCGGAGAGCTGGGACTCCTAGGCACAGAGGCAGACTTGAGAGGCATGGGAAAGGAGAAAGGGGAATGGGTGTGTGTGATGAAGGAGAAGGCGCGATATTTGAATGATTTGGATGAATGAAGGAAGAAGGAGGAGACGCACGGTCGGAAGAGGATATTCAGAAGGAAAGAACGGTGACGTTGAACGTTGAATGTTGAACGTTTACCATCGAACGGATTCTTGGAACTGTACGTCTACGTCTTTATCTCCTTCCTCCGTCAAACGGTGGACTGGACTGTATGCTTTATTTACAGGGGGGGTTTTTGCTCCATGTCGTAATTGTAATTCGCCCTGTCATTTACCTGTTCCTCGGCTCGCACTCGCTGGTCTCTCGGGAAGATCCTACCTACTTTGTACATCGCCCTCTCACTAAACACCTATTCTCCTGTGGAGAACCCGTGGAATGTTCCCGGCATGCGACGTACCCCGGTCAAGGACTCTTCCATCCATGCCATACCCCTTCAATTTTGCTTTGTTCTTTCTTATCCTTCTTTCATCATTTAGGTAGTTCAATAAATGACCCTGCTGCCATCTTGACGGCCGACAAAAAATAGACTATTCTTACTTGCTGCCAACTGACCCCGCTGTTAACGGAATTGGCATGGGAATCCCCTGATCCTGATGCATCCCTGCCTCAAGTCTCTCATCTCCACCTGCCTTTCGTATCGCCCGGCGTAGCTCTCCCACCGTCCGCTGCTCTCGGTTCAGCCTGCGATCACGTGCCATCGCTTCCAAGTCATTACCATGTCTTGATATCAACTTCTGTAAGAATGTCACTTCACCCTTGGAGGAGAACCTCGAAACGACGGGCACAGAATGCACGTCAGGCAGTCCTTCCCAATCCAAATTTGATCGAGATTGAGAGCGACGAAAATGATTCCGTAACAAGTCAAGGTCAAAACGGTTATTTCCAGAAGCTATCCGACCTTCCGCACTTACCTCGAATTATCCCAATTTTTGGGTCTTCAGTGTTAGCCACATGACCTAACGAAATCCAACTCTGGCACTCTGAAGAGAGCATAATCGCCGCAGTCGCCGCTTCCTCGACGAGAGCGCGCGAGCGGGAAGAGTCAATGTCGTCGTCAGTTTCGACCGCTACAATCTGTCCAGTTTCGTCTCTCGTGATGCGCCCAAAGCCTGTGGGAATGCCGTTGCTAGCCCCGCCGCTCATCAAGGGTGGTGGCTTCAAGTCATTGATGAAAGTACCCTCATTCGTTACTGTTCGTGCTTGAGTGACAGATGCGGCACCTTCCGCGCCCCCAGATGCCCTCGGATTCAGTGAAGCAGCCAGGCCGAGCGCTGCGTAACTGGAAGCAAGGACGGCCCAAGCAGTCCATCATCCATTATCAAACATTCCGCGTGACAGCGTATACCCACTTTTGTCGAACGGTTTTATGCTTATCCCACGCGCCCTGTATTGCCTTTGGGCCGCAAATAGCTAAGTGTCGAAGTGCCAGCGTCAATAGGGCGGTAATCTCCACAAAAAGTCTAACACACGAGGCTGCTTCTTGAGGAGCTTCTTCGCTTGCCTCGAGTGACGCACGGGTTTGTGTGAGGAGCGAGCTTTACGACGCTGCCGAGGGTTCGCCATAGACCTGGCTTGAGGTGAAAAAGAAAAGGCTAATGACGGCAAACTACGCGTTAGGTCGAGGATAACGGCAAAGCCCTATTCTGCACGTAAAAGCAGTAAAATAAAGGAAGGGAAACAAAGGAAAGGAACGCAGGTGCCGAAGAAAACGTACGACTGCGCGTTTGCGCGTTTGTTTATCATAGCATCCAGTCAGTCGGCTCGGGTAACCGGTTCCCATCCGGCTTTCCGGCCCTCTAAGCCACCCACCACCCACCAAACTCCGTCATCTCAATAATCATCAACCAACAACCATCCGCCAACCGCCAATAATCCATGTCACGTCTCGCCTACTATCCTACACCTGCCAACCGTAGATTGGGAAATTTTACCCTTGATGTGTGTCCTTATTTGTGTGGGTAATGCATGTTTGACCCCTTGCACAGTCCGCAAAACGATGGACAGGTAGTCTTGGTCTCTGGGGCGTAGGAGCTGGCACTGCCCTTCTTTTCGTACGGGAATCCCTCTCACGGCGTTATACCTCCTGAGCTGTTTGTCTTTCGGCCTCTAGCTCCTCTCCGTCACCCCAAAGGTGAAAAACACCTTTCTTCTCAAGGTACCCATCGTAAGCTGTTACAGTTCTGCTTGTCCTATTTCCGTCAACTCTCGCTCGACTCCATTTTCTAGCTCAGCAGCTACTTCGAGGACAAGATTCCCGCCTCAGATAAACCCTTCTAAGATGATGCTTCCTTTAGAAACCATAGGAACATTTTATTAGATGCGTTAATTAACATTCCTCTCCCATGCGGCTCTCTCCGCGGTGTGGCGGACCAAAGTAACCTGGACGCCCGCGATTTATAGTTTTGACGGCATCCCTGCTTCTCTTTCCACGCCATTGATCAGATTGATCCCCAATTTATCACCCAATGTTTTGAGGGCACATACGGCGCCACCTATCGGCACGTCTATCAACGAACGCATGTTATGTATCAGACGTTGGATTGTTCGGTGGGAAAAAAAAGAGGCAAGGGTCTGACGTATGGTTTCCATTCCAAGCTCTTTGGCGGTTTTCAGATTTCTGTCATACTCCGTCAACCACGGTCACCAACATGTTTTTTGTTGTGTTGACAAAGGAATCACTCACAGACCCAAATCGTCCAAAAAGATAGCCTCGTGTGGTTGGATGTGATTTCTTGAGCAGGCTAAGAGATAGAACCGATGCTCTGGCTTCCTAAAGGCACGAAACAGCAATCAGCGTGCCTTACTTGGTACCATCAGGCGCATCCATCTGTCAATTAGTGAGTCAGTCACCTCATTCCGACTTCGCTCGAGTCTACGAAATCGTCAAATAATCCACGGATGTCCAATGGGACTGCCCCGTTTTCCCACCCCAGAAATCCGAGTTCGGATTGGAGGGTAACACCAGGGTATCGTTCCAGATGTCGGGCATCGAGACCGAGGAATGTTGCGTCAATTTTTGAATAGTTGTTCGTGAGTGCGATGACACGCCAACTTTTTGTCGCTATTGTAAGGAAGGGCCAGTGAATTGAAGAAAGAAGTGTCGGGAAGCCTCTAACCTTTGATTCGCAAGATAGCCTCATATACGTATTCGTTCACCTTCTGACTTGTTCTCATCATGCGACCGAAAAGCTGCCAAAAATGTTAAGAATTTGAGCATCAAATGTTGGAGAGCGCTCACTTCCCGGCCGTCGATGTGTAACCTCCGTGGAAGCTCTGGACATGCTGTTACCCGAATAGAGTCGAACTGGAGTTCACAGACAATCGATTCCATGGCTAACCTGTATTCTTCCGCCCACAATACTCAATGTACCATCGATTGCCGTTTTTGACATCAGACAGCTCTTGGCTGAACTGCTCGTAAAAAGGGAATAGAGAGAGTTGGCCCCTCTCAAATGTCTGCCACGCTCCATGTGAACCACGAGCAACACTGAAGACTAGGTGAGAGCTCGAGCGTAGTCGCAGATACGATTTGTCACAAACATCGAGCAATTAATATAATTATGAGGGATGCCATGCTCGATCTCGTACTCGTGGAGAGCCAGTAGAGGGCTTTGAACGACGACACCGCCAATCTGTTGAAAAAAGTTGGTATCTCAATGTATGAGACAGCGAGGGCGCACATCGAATAAGACTGCCTTGAAGTGGGACATCGAGTCAAATCGATTAGGGTTGGGGTTTCTCGCTCATTCTTATCTTTCCATGTACTCCAATCCCAACTACGGCGGTGGTGGTCTTCATCACTCTCAGAGTGTCTCGTCTCGTCGAGGCTATACCTCCGCTTATCCTAACCAACCTGCCTATTCCTATTCACCCGCGCCTCCTGCTGGTGCCGATCCGCAACTCTGGACCTGGTTTTCTGCAGTCGACACCGATAGGTCTGGCTCGATCAGTGCCAACGAACTTCAGGCTGCGTTAGTCAACGGTCAAATCTCCTTTCTCCTTTGTTCACTCTCAGCCGTGCAACTCACCTCTCTTGCTTTGTGCCACAGGAAACTGGTCGCGTGAGTGTCCCAAATCTATTTGACGTGTATCCTTGATCCCTTCCATTGTCTCATCGCCCGTTCCGTAAATGTGTCTCTCCATACTCACATTTCTCCGTACATCAGACTTCGACCTGGATACCGTGAAAATGTTGATGAATATGTTTGTGAGTTGTCCTTGTACCACATAGATCGAGAGATATCAGCCGACGTAGGCGCACATCGTTTAGGACACGGACCGAAGCGGAACCATAGGTTTTAACGGTGCGTGCTCATTGATCCCGGGAGTTTTCCCCGCCCAACGGATCATCAGAGTTCTCTGGGCTTTGGAAGTACATCAGTGACTGGCAAAGTGTTTTTCGCCACTTTGACAGGGACCGGTCGGGTTCCATTGATGGTCACGAACTATCTGAGGCTTTGCGGACTTTCGGATACAACCTTGCGCCATCCCTTCTAGCACTGATCGAGCAGAAGTATGGTATGTATCTAGTTTTGTTGACAATCCGTTTATTCATTCATCCATCTCCGTTGTTTATGTTGTTGCTTAAAAAGCCTCCGGACCAACAACTGGATATGGCGCTGCGTCAGGGATTACATTCGATCGATTTGTTAGGGCATGCGTAACAGTGAAGACGCTAACGGAAGCTTTCCAGCGGTATGGATGTGCACCCAAGCTGATTCTGTTGTGTTGACTCGAGACAGGGCGGACACTGACCGCGATGGATGGGTTACGATAAATTACGAAGACTTCATGAAGGTGATTGTCGAGCCTGACGGCGGTTGTGTCTACTGATAAGCTGATGGTTGGCAGATCGTACTGAATTCACCTTAGCAACGTTTATACGCGAGATTGCAGACGGGTACTGTAGTAGCGGAATGATGTGTGTGCGTTGTTGTGTAACGATAAACACGTTGATTTCTTGAATGCACGTGATAATGGCCATCCAGTCGGTTTCGGCCAAGTCGGCAGCCGCTGCAGCGAAAGAGACTTAAAAAGAGCGGCGCCCGCTCTCTCTCTCACTCTCATCTAACTACACCTATGGCAGTGTACAAGGTCGTCCCCGTACCAGATAACGCTGACCTGAAGAGGCAGGCTCTCGAGGTACCCGGGACCAAGCGGCCTGGTCAGACAGGTACGCCTTACTCCGCTTGGGTCCAGGCGTAGCCAGATTGAGCTTTTTTGTCTGCCAGCTCATTACAGAAATGGTTCGTGGCGTTCCTCGTGTCTGTCACTATTGCTTCTATTACTTATTCACTACCCTTGTAGCGATTTTTGGTTACGTTGATTTGAACACACCTGGTGCTCTCACCACTCTCCTCGACGTCTTCGATACTGGTTATGCGCTTTCTAAAGATCTCACTTTCCTGGGACACCGCCCTGTTATTTCCAAGAGTCCTCTCAAATACGCAGACCATTTCGTCTGGCAAACGTACGCGCAAGTGGACGAGAGGAGACGCAATCTTGGCAGTGCCATCCATACGCTGTTCGAGAACGGAACAGTAGGTGGACGTGAACTTCCCACCGTTGGCCTTTGGAGCCCAAACAGACCCGGTAAATCCCTCATTTACCCGCCATATTCGCCCATCCACTCATCGTTGGCTCTTCGGCAGAGTGGGTGGTCATCGAGCTGGCATTGAACGCCTATGGAAAGGTCGGAGTCAGCTTGTACGACACCCTCGGGGATGATGCAGTCGGTACGTTCCCGAGCAGCTAATGGACCATCTAATCTTTGGAGCTAATCTGACACTGCCTAGAATATATGTAAGATTTGTGAACACTCATTTCGTAGGAGGCCTGACGGTCATTAGCATCGACCACGCTCATATCACAATGATTTTCACCACTTCCTATCACTTGGCGCGGCTACTAAAGGCTGCTCCACGTCACCCTCATTTGAAGCTAATCGTAGTCATTGACGAACTAGAACCGGAAGCTAGACGGTTGGCCGAGGTGTGGTCTCAGGCCCAAGGTGTCAAATTGGAACAATTAAGCGAGTGTAGGTCTTGGGTTACTGTTGTCTTTACTCTTCGATTATACAGTGAAACTCAGTAGAGGATTATGGAAAAAAGCACCGCCGAGATATCATTCGCCCCTCCCCAAGTGATCTTGCCACCATCTGCTACACCTCCGTCAGTTCCATCAAACACTGTCATTCACATTCTGTTGAGCTGACGTAACCCGAGCGAGCAGGGAACTACCAATGTGCCCAAAGGTCAGATCCCAACACCAGTCAACCCCATTGACTATACTGATTAGACACCTGGCAGGTGTTATGTTGACGCATGGCAATTTGGCGACAGGTGCCCAATCAAATCTTTACGGGTATGCCATAGGACCCGAGGAGCGCGCCATTCTGTTGTCTTATCTTCCTTTAGCACATATCTATGAGGTGTGTTGCTGGAATATTTTAGTGCTCGACACACTTTCACAGTGCATCATACAGCGAATTAATCAATTGGCTGTGATGTCCCTCGGTGCCTCTATCGGCTTCTTTTCTGGTGATCCACTTCGACTGCTCGAGGATGCTCAAGTCCTCAAACCCAATTATTTCCCATCTGTGCCTCGGGTTTTGAATCGGATATACCAGGCCGCAATGGTTGCAGGCGACGTTCCTGGCGTTAAGGGTGCCATATTCCGACGCGCTGTACGGACAAAGCTCGATAATTTGTACTCCACGGGGGCAATTGCACATCCTCTATGGGATAGATTAGTATTTAGGAAGGTAGGATGACACTCCATCTCCATGGGACGCGCATTAATGCCAAAAGTTAGGTTCAGGCCGCCCTAGGAGGCAACGTGAAGCTGGTAGTCTCGGGCTCTGCTCCTATCAGCGGAGATGTGCTCGACTTCCTCAAGATAGCCCTTGCTTGCGAAATAACCGAAGGTAAGCCTTCCATTCATCGATTTGTGCAAACCCATCTCAGGCTGCTTCGTTCATAAGGGTGAGTAAAGCTGTGCCGTTTCATTGAAGATGTGTATCTCATGCTTCTGTAGCTATGGCATGACTGAGAATAGCGCCACCTGCACGAGGTGTCTTCCGGGTGATCCAACTTCTGGGGGAACTGTTGGCCCTCCTCAGCCCGCCGTAGAAATTAAATTGGTTGACGTTCCTTCAATGAACTACACCGCGGAGGATAAGCCGTTCCCTCGAGGAGAGATATGTTGTCGTGGTCCGTCGGTTTTCAGCCGATACTACAAAGGTTGGCCCTTTACTAGAAAATACAGTCGGTCTAGTATTTCTAACAAGACGGCGGAATAGACGAAACCAATACCAACGAAGCTGTGGGGACCGACGGCTGGGTACGCACAGGTGACATTGGCGAGATTGATGATTATGGGCGCTTCAGGGTCATAGATCGTCTGAAGGTGGGGCCTGCGCTCGTCCTGCCACTCATATGAGCATCACTCAGCTTGTGACAGAACATTATGAAACTTTCACAGGGCGAGTATGTTGCATTGGAGAAGATCGAGAATGTCTACTCTCGCCACCCAGTCACCTTGCAGGTTTTTGTCCACGGAAGCAGTCTGAAGTCGTACCTTATCGGGGTCGTGGTCCCAGACCCAGTGCAGTTTGCGGCGTTTGCTTCACGCGTCCTCGAGCGCAAGATCGATCCAGTGGATGAAAATATTTT
>Ga0137359_10001839_pt1 | contig 16948 bp, 29 predicted proteins | sample Mad1_40_16metaG_FD_108281 | JGI IMG/M metagenome (GOLD analysis project Ga0137359, IMG submission 108281) | Vadose zone soil microbial communities from Angelo Coast Range Reserve, California, USA - Mad1_40_16 metaG | ecosystem: Environmental > Terrestrial > Soil > Vadose zone | place: USA... | reverse complement strand
TCCTGTTTCTCTACATTTTCATTTGTCAACAGACCCTACAGGCCAAGTGTTTGCCAAGCACTCGAAAGAGACAAATTTGCCTCACTTTGTTTGGCACGACATCACCTTTGGGAACTGGAGTGAAGCACGAACGGTAGATTACAACGTGCACTTACCAGAGGTGCGTGTATTATGACTATGGGCCGTCTTAATTTTCTACTGGCTAAAGTTACCCATGAAAGTCCGTTCAACACAATGGATCATTATGGGCGCATATCTTCCTAACCAAGGACAACGCAGACCCGGACCCTTCCAGGTCAACGTACAAACAGAATTCTGTTCATCATGTTAGCAAACGTACGTACGGAAAGTTCAGTTACTTGAAGTTACCCACTCATGGCTGTCTAGTCTTGACTCGTTACGTTCCCAAGGCCAAAGTCCGCAAAGAGAGGAACCTTTTGCAAGACAAAGTCGAAGGAGCAGATGAGGAAGAACCTGAGGTGCGGCTGGAATCATCTCTCAACGCTATCCTTTAATCTCGCGGACAGGTACCGGACACGATTGTGTCCTTCTGGCATCAGGTTCGTTACTCAAAGAACCTCGCGCAATGTGCTCTCTAAGCGCGTCACCTTAGAATTTGACCTTGGCTCTTGTCTCCGATGCTGCTGTTCTGCAATATGCGCAACTTCCCCCCCCAATTGCAGAACGTGCGTTTATAAATTGCCAGCTTGTGCATGCATATAGAATTGACTCACAAATAGATGTTCACCTGATTCCTGAGCTGCGAGACGAAACTGGCACGAACGGTTATTACAACCCGATAATCTTTCCCAACGAATTCTGGCACCTCAAGTCTCAATACGTCGAGATAAATGACACAACAGCAATACTCCCCCTACAAATTGTTTTCCAACCGATGTCATATTTCAAGTTCCAGCTCTTCGCCTCTATGACTTTTGGTTTCCAGGAAGCCGTTAAGCAACAAGGCGGAGGATCGGCTGCGGAAATTGACGAGCTGAAGCGCATGCTTATCGAGACTAATTCTTGGTTTTTGGCTCTGACTGGTGTCGTGAGCGTGCTACATGTGGTGTCAGTTATTGACGGCTATATATGTGATGTTTTCTCACAAGATCTTAGGTTTGAGATGTTGGCTTTCAAGTCCGATGTCTCTCATTGGCGAAAGAAAGAGGAACTTACTGGTGTTTCAGTTCGGTATGTGTTTTGATGATATGAAATTCGTTCGCAACTGTTAATTGGAACCCTATAGCACGGTGGGGTTAATTATATCCAGAACACACCGAGCATACTCACGCACTCGTACAGATAATCACAAATGCCTTCGTCCAATTAGTGATCCTCCTGTATCTTATCGATAACAACACGGACACGAGTTGGATGATCCTCATGGGCTCGGGTATGGGGTTGCTTATAGAAGCTTGGAAGGTAGGGTTTACGTTCTTGTGCACATGCACGAACGGTTGACCCTGTCTTGGACTCCGACAAGATTACGAAGGCTGTCGATATTAAGGTTGTTGCCTCTCAGACGGGGTCTGTGCTGCCTTGGAAAGTGGTGTTTGCAGGTAAGTCCATGAGACGTTGGCAGTGTTATCACCGTTAGTTACCGACGAGCCAGATAAACATGTGCTGAGTGAGGATGAAAAGAAGACGCAAGAGTGCGTTATACTTTATTCTTAACTTTTTGCTAAATCTAACCTCGTCGATGGAAGGTACGACAAACTAGCTTTCCGATATGTGTCATACGTCGCTCTACCTGCTCTTGGTATCTACGCCGTCTACTCCTTGGTTTATGAGACGCATAGAGGCTGGTACAGCTTCGTTATTTCGACTCTGACCTCTTTTGTGTACATGTTCGGCTTTGTATGTGTGGCAGGTGTTCTTCAAAACCTGGTCAATCTGACAGGATATTCGTTCCAGGCTCAACTTATCCCTCAACTCATCATTAACTATAAGCTCAAGGTGAGTCAGGACTGTGTAATTGTCAGTTACACTGTCTGTTCGAGCCTGACGGACCGGAAACCAGAGCGTGTCACATATGCCAATGAAGGCGATGGTGTACAAGACATTGTCAACGGTAATCGATGACTTATTCGCGTGAGTATTCCATCGTGCTGGGGTCGACTCATTTTACCCAGACGCAAACTAGGTTCATAATCAAGATGCCGACTTTACATAGACTGGCATGCTTCCGGGACGACATCGTATTTTTAATATTTTTATACCAGGTGAGCTCCGGTCGACTTTGGACCGATTCTTTGAGTTGAGTTGTATAGCGTTGGATATACCGAATAGACCCGAAACGGGTTAATGAGTATGGACAGGTGTTGGTGGAAGAGGAGGAGAGTAAGAAGGATAGGTAACTTAGTCGTAGTGGCACTTTTCTCGGGCCGGATCTCAACGACCCGCACAAAATCAATGTTATTTGTTTTCTTTTCTTCTTTAAACATGTCCTCCAACTATGCTTGTCCCTGCCTAAACGTCCTTGTCTCTGTACAAGCCCCTCCTCCACCCGATACTCCTCCTTCTACACCCACTGACTCAAATTACCAACCAGTTTACGTCGGCGAGGAGGGGATCTCCATAGTACGTATTCGCTTATTTTTCCCAAACAAACCATTGAATTCTTTCTGGGCCTTTAGGTTCACCCCCAGTTGACCCTCAGGATTCGGACGCACTCTGAACCAGAGTCTAATCCTACACACCTTTTCCGCAGACATACGTCCTTAACATGTCTTATCTGTCGCACCTCTGTCTACCGCGTCCTCCAGCTGATCCCACCTGACCTGGACGTCGGAGAAGGTCCTATTTTACCTACAGAACAATGGGTCGAGCAAGAAGTCTTACGTAGTGAGTCCGGTTGGATCGAGTTGGCAAAGCAGTGCCTTGTGAGCCCCTTACCTTAATTCTCTGTTCTGGTCGGTCACATGAATGGGGACCATTTCCACTCGCATGTTGCTCACTGTGTCTCGATTCAAAGACAGATGAATCAATGGCTCAACTACGCGCCTCGCATGCGTATTCACCCGTGTTCCGCGTGGCTCTACCATCGCGACCCGTTCAGGTCCCAACGTCCCCGCTCTCTGCTTCACGTCCACCTTCACCGAATCCTTCGCAGCCCATGCCTCCGCACAATGTACTTCCCCCTCTATCTCCGATTTTCCCACCGCCTCCGTTTGTTCCGTCCCATCCGGCATTCAATCACCTTTCAGCAATAGCACTTCAGCGATCTGACCAGCTCCGAAAAATCGCCGAAGAGCAGGTTTGTCAGGTAGTCCAGGCTCAGATTTCAGAGATCGAGAAGGAGGAAGCAGAGCTGAGACGTCAAGTTCAGCTGTTGTGGGCAGCGTTCCGAGAAGCTGAGTCCACATTGATACAAGAACAGAGATTGCGATCGCCAAGTAACCAGCCCATTACCTCCGAGACCGCCGTCGTACCTCCACTGTCGCTAGCTGGCCATGGGGCCATGCGCACATCTCCAGTTGCGGTCAACGACTTCGTTCCAATCTCTACCGTCAATCCGTCTTCGTCAATCCGTGACACAGTTCCCTCTGCTCTATCCACATCTATTGCAAGCTCTTCTTTCCATCATCCAAAGGCTTCTAGAGAGAGTAGACGTAGTGCTCCTCCCGTAGTGGCGACGTCATCCAACCCTCCCCCTACAGGTCCAACATCTATAGGGAACATAAATTATCGAGACCCGGTCAGACGTGACATGGACGAACACAAGGACATTGCGACGAGCTTCAAGTATGCCGTGGACATGGATGCAGAGCGAAACACGCATACGAAACAGTATCAGTCTCTTACAAATATCAAGTCACCTGGGGTGAGCGCAAAATCTAAGGGCAACACCGTTCTCGCTGTTTCCGATGCTGTGACGGAGCATTCTGGGCCTGTGCGAGGTCCATCTACGCCACCCAATAAAGCCGTACTACAAGAGTCGCTCAGTCCCTCGGGTTTGAAAGGCAAGCGCAAGGTGACTTTTGATATCAAGCCCGCCGTCTCTGAGGGAGAGAAGAGGAGGACAGAAGTCTTCGAGCAGCAAGGCGAAGGTCAATTTATAACCTTCCTTAGCGCCTGGGCCCACTGGTCTGACTCCCCTGTGCAGCTTCGATCTTTGAATTGGAGGATGACGACCCTGATGTATATCCGAGAGTTGCCCAAGATGAACTAATACTCCCTCTTCGTGAACCAACCGATAACCCCCCACGTCCATCCCGCCAGCCACGAGTTAGTGGTAACCCGGGTCTCCCACAATCTTTACAAATGCTACGGCCTACATCGCTCCCAGCTACAGTGGCTCTTCGCGCCTCCGATTTCCCGCAACCCAAACCCTCCTCTCTGGGGACCGAGGGCGCACCGTTTGCTACCGAAGAACCCAAAGTAGATGGTGAAGAAACTTTGAGTCAGCGTGATAAGGAACTTTCTCGCCTTGTCAACGTTATCACGCCAAGCCATCGAAATGGTTGGAGGAAGGACAGTCGATCATGGAGGCTTTTCTTAGGTGCTGGCAACGCGGAAGATACGAGCCCCGAATCGCCTGATAGCGAGATAGAAGTCACCTCTGTAGCAACACACGATGTTGATCGTAATGGTAACTATGGTGCGACTCCAAGCTTACTCTCAATGTCCAGTGGCGACTCACGGATCGTTTCATCGAAGCCCTGTTAAATTCTGGGGTCTCCGCGTCCCTGCCAATTTCCATTGCTCTGGTCCCACGAAGTCGCGTAGAGAACGATCCTTCCGACGAACCGGACGGTAAGGCAATCCCAGCCTCGACATCGGTCGGCTATCGTAAGGCGTCGTACGCAGCACGGGACCGCAGTCGTTCTCTAGATCCTGGTGCTCTGGACTTTGAGACGATTGGTGACGACGAGAGCATTGATGGCGATGGCGGCGATGACGGCTCACTCAGCCGAGGTCGGCGTCGTGCGCTGAAAATTCTGCAGGCTCGCAGCGCACTGCCTGCTGAAGGCATGTGGCGAAGCTTGGCGACATAGGCTTACATACGAGTGTTGTTCTTGTCTTCCTACTGACCTGACGGCTAATCTTTGGCCCATCTAAATCTTGCCTGTTGCTGTCTTTACTCTGTTGTAACTTTGTGCATCACGCATCACTTTCACGCTTTGTACTCTGTCAATTGTACACACGCAATATTTTAGCTTTCATCCGTTGTCTCAAATCCAAATTGTTTCGCTGAGCTAAATTATGTACAGCCAGCTGCGTAGACAGCTTTTCGAGAAAAATAAGCATTTTACTGTAGGTAGGCAGGTCTAACTAGCTCCTGACGAGAGTAACGATAATCTCAATCAATAGTGGTCGTATCGGCGGCAATGGGTGGGTTGTGGCCCGAGGTAGCTTCTCGATCAACTTGAGAAACAATCGGTTCCACTTTAGATTCGTCATTCAGATGCAGCTGCTGCGGCTGCTCTCCTGCGGAGGGTGGCGGAGCCTCCTTGACACAACGGTCGCACTGACAGGCGAACCGCCATCCACGCGCGAGCTCTTTGCGGCGGCGGGATCGCGCCTGGACGATGTCTTCATCATCATGAACGGAAGCGTCGACGTAGGAGACGGTTATCTCGTCCCCGGCTTTGATATCGCGTGTGGCGATGAGGTGCATCTCTGAGTCGCCGTTCTCGAAAGCCGGTCGGGCGGACGGATCGCACGAGTGGGAAATCTGCCGCGTGGTATGGGGTTGTCATCTCCTCTCCCCATACCGGAAAAGAAGACACTCACGTAGGAGGAAACGGCGAAAAATCCGGCGCCCACTTGACGCGCAGTACCATTGGGCGTTCGCGTCAATTCGACGTCTTCTGGTCTAACGCTCGGCGGGGGCTGCAGGTGAAAGTCATCCCCGTGAGCTCCCAGCAAATGTCATAGTGCGAGAGCATGTATCAAACCTTGTCGTCTCGACCATCCGAGAACGAAATACCGTAGGTGTTATACGCCATCTTCCCGATGAGTACGGCGTAACGCTCGTTGGTCACGAAGTCCTCTAGGCCCTGCAGATTCGCCTTCAGTATTGCCCTGAGCTGCTCCGCCTCTTCCTCCCTGATATTCAGCTCGAGGAAGCGGACCCGTTCCACGTGATCGAAGAGCGTGTACCCGTGCTTCGTCCATTCTTCGGTTTCGGTTGGTACAGAGGGATGACCAACGGGCAGTAGTTTCACGGTTTCGTTGACGACCTGCCGTGCGACGAATCGTGCGACAAGAGTGACATGTATCCTGCCGAATTCTTGGATGAAGCGGGCGAACGCTAGCTGCGCGTCCTCGCGTTTCTCGGCAAACGCGGGGTCCTCATTGGGATTGAGTTCGATGGGGATGGCGTACTCTGGGCCGAAGAGTAGCGACTGAGACTGGGTTTTTAGTTTCACTTCACATTCCTTCGAACAGAACGCGGATGTAAGCCGGTCTCCGTCAGGTTTCGATGCGGCATCATCGTCAATCTGACGGAGGCAGTGGGAACAATGTAATCCCTTCCCCTCGAGATCCGGGTCAAGAACTGAGACGATGGGTCGCTCCTGTGCTACCAAGTCAACGGAATCGATTTGCCCAGTATAGCTGGCTGACAAACCGTATATATGATCTCTCCGGCGGTAAAATCCTTGTCAGCAACGAGAATACGCTTGAGAACCTTGGCACCACTTGGATCGCTTATTTCGACTGTCTTGGTCGAGACACACATCTTTTTCGGAGGGAAAACATCGTAGTAACCTACCGAACCAGGAATCACATATCTCAGTTTTAGATGAATGATGGCTTGTTAGGTTTCGGCTCACCTTCAACACGACCTTTGACCTGTCCATCGACAGACATATGAAACAAAAAAAGATATATATTAGAACCATGTGACGCAACAATGGCAGTGGCAGCAACGAGTACATCAAGCCCCTGTTCCTCGAAGGATATCATGCGGTGGGAGGTGTCAGGCTTCCAGGATCCGTGACCTGGTCCCAATCCTGCGATGAGGCCTCCGAAGGTGGACCACGCTTAGAAGTACTCCCATCATCCTCAGATATTGTAGAGTGTGGCAATGTGTCGACATCAGCCGATGGAGGAGGATCACTTACGTCGAGGCGCATCATCTCCAACACCATCTAGAAAACGTTTTATAAGTCTCAAGGCAAGGGACTAATGTGATGGAACACACTTTGAAAATAGGCTCGGGTACGGTATTTTGGAAAATCATAATCAACTCGACAGGCGAGGGATAAACCCGAAGGGCCCTGAAAAATGCTAGTGCCGCCTCGATAGCGAAATCGGGCCCTACACAAGATAATTAGCAGATGCACTACTGCAAGCAGGACGAGAAGAACAAACCCTTGGCACAAAGCGCTTCGCCTTTCTCAACTTGCGCCATGAAATATTTCTCTCGTTCATCCGACGCAGTTGGAACTTGATCATCCTTAACACTCTTCATCGCGTCGAGAATTTGAGCGGTGGGAACGCTGGCATCACCGAGCGTAATTCCAGATGCTGGAGCGGACGCGGCTTCTTGAGTAACAGACTTGTCGAGTTTCTTCTTTTCTTTGCCTAAACCGAGACGTAAAGAGAAAGAGGTGAATGACACGAAGGGGGACATACGGAGTCGTTTGCGGAACCCTGCGTCCGTCCTACGTTTGTAATCAAAGTAGACGGCATATCCCAAAGCTCCGATTCCCGCAAGAGTCAAAACTGCAAGCGTTCTACTGTTCGTAGCTGGAGCCATATTTCAACACTCACTCACACTCACTGAGCGACGACAACGACTGAGCGACGCGTGAGTGTAAATGTCACGCTTGTCACGTCACCACACCTCTGAATGTGTCCGTGTCCGTCACGTGATTAAACTCCCCACCTTTGACCATGGACACCTTCATCAAAGTCTCCTTTGAGGAAGACAGGGATGGTGATCCCCTGATAGGACACTGGACCGACCAAGGTAATGTTCTGTTAGAACCAAGTGAGCGCAGTCCCGTCTTACCTATTGTAGGATCTGCGAGGCATTCCTCACCTCTTGTGCTCTTGTGAGACGAGACGAGAAACTACTTTCGTGCTTGCTTAATTTTTTTGGACAGGCCTCAGCTACTTCGGAAATTATACCCCAACCACTCTCTCGTAGCAACACAAGACTTCCGTCTGAATATCCTTGCTTTTCCTGAGATATATGCTCAACCCATCTCGCCGCCTGATATCATAACGAATACCATTTTCGCTTCGCTCCCAAAAAACGCTGGCCCTGTCCCCGGAATCTTACTTGATTCGATTGATTATGGTGCATATAAGGTTGTCTGGCAGGTAAGATTGTCACGAACGTTATTCGACCCAGCATGGTAAGCATGTACCTTAGGAAAAAGTATTTATCCTGTACATTATGCAGGTATGTTCCTGTGACATTATCCTTTTGAGCTATTAACGAGTAAACTGGCCCCATATTAAGTGGCCACAGGGCTTTGGAATGGCTACCGAACATTTCATCCTTCACGATGGTCCTACCACATTTGCCCGAGAGCTTCTCTTGGCAGCCGGCGTCTGGTTCGATCAACTCCACAACGAGATATGGGTATATAACCAAGGATGGATGAAGAACGCTGGTCTTTGGCAAGAGATCCAGAAGGCCAGCTGGGATGCAGTAATCCTCGAAGATGACTTCAAGTTGGCCTTACAAAAGGACGTCTTCGGCTTCTTTTCGTCTAAAGATACCTACAAGGAGCTCAGTCTTCCGTGGAAGGGACTTTATAAGCGTTTATTCTGGGCTCATCCTCTGTCTGACTATTCTTGCAGCGTGGGCTTATTTTTCATGGGCCACCTGGTAAAGGTTACGCCTCCTGCCATGGGTGCTTGTACTGACGTCTGATAGGGAATGGAAAGACAATTAGCATCAAAACTATCATGAAAGAGTGTTCGGAAAGAGGTTATAGCCCGATGTACGTCAAAACGTTCAGGCGTATGTGCACGAGTTTACTCTCTACATATCATGACACTGATCGGCTTTTCCAAAGATTATTTCGGAGACGAGTATGCCATCGCCGAAGTATTTGGAAAAGCTCGACAAAATACGCCTTGTGTAATGATTCTTGAAGACCTTGATAGTCTGATCAATGACCAGAACCGCTCTTTCTTCTTGAATGAGTTGGACGGGTTGGAAGGGAATGACGGGCTCCTTCTCATTGGGACCACAAATCACCTTGATCAGCTGGACCCCGGATTGTCGACTCGACCGAGCCGCTTTGATCGCAAGTAGTACGTGACTACCTGTCAGACTCCTATGCTAGAGACGTGCTAAGATGTTCCTCGTTTTGCTAGTTTATTCAACGATCCCAACAAGGCCGCCCGAATGCTTTACGCCCAATACTGGCAAAGAAAGCTCAAGGATAACAAGGACGTGTCTTTCCCCGACTCACTTGTGACAGCGATCGCCGAAGAGACCGATGGCTTTAGCTTCGCGTATTTGAAGGAAGCTTTGTATGCATTCCTCTTACATGCTGGCCTGCTCGACCTTACGCCGTTTTCTCTAGTGTTTCTGCCTTGGTGACCTTCCTCACAGAGAGAGAAGACGGGCACGTTGTCACATTCGAAGCTGTCATCAAGAAACAGATCAAGACACTTCGCAAGCAGTTAGACGAGAGTACTGCCAAGCGTGAAAACGCCGATGGCAAATCCCCAGCTGAGGTTCCAGTGTCTCCACGACCTCGAGTTCCGACAGAGAAAACGGACATCCCTCTTGCGCTTGAGCACCTCTCCTTACTGTCGAGGCAAGCTGCAAATAATGCAGGGCCTATTTTTCCCCTGCCCAACCGGGAAGTGCGAAGTCTACTAGACGTCTTCCAAAGGAGCACAGGTGGCTCTCCAAGTTGGTTCTGAATAGATGTTTGTTAGTAGTACTAGTAGAAGAGTGTATACCGTGGGAACTATACATTGTGTGTTTGGATCGGTCGCCACCTCGTGTTGTAGTTCCATCGTCCATATGACACCAGCAAAAAAGCCCACAACAGGTCAGGTAGATGTTGGTGAAAAGAAGAAAGAGTACAAGTACCAGCAAGAGATTTCCCAGATGGTGTGCTCTCAAGTGTGGTCAATAATAATGGCAGCCCCGCTTAACTACTTTGTTTACAGATGTTCGTTTTCGGTGAGATCCAAGAACCGCTCACAGAAACGGTCAATCTTGTGGAGAGCATCATTAAAAGTCAACTCGTAGAGCTTGTGCGTCTTCTTATACATCTAGTATGCAACTTTTCTGATCCCACGATTCAGATTATCCAGGCTCGTGCTCTGGCAATCAGAAGGAATGCGCGGTATTTATCTGCTGAGGATCTCATCTTCCTCATACGGCATGACCGAGCCAAAGTTAACCGACTACGGACCTACCTCTCCTGGAAGGAGGTTAGGAAGCATGCCAAGGATTCTAATGCGGACGGAGGAGCAGGAGTTGAAGTAGAGACGCTAGAAGACGGAACAGATGGTGCGGACGACGTTTCCGCATTTCGTCTTGCTGGGGATTTATTCTGAGATCCCATTACGGACAGACAAGTTGACGGCCAAGGCCCAGAAGATTACCATAAAACTTCCGTGGGAGGTCACCACGATTTACTCAGAAGCTGTGAAGCAAAGTGGTCATCAGTCGGACGACGAAGAGGACGAGGATGACCTGGAAGCGCAAGAGGCCTCCCTCGAACGCTTGAAGGTACGCTATCGTAGAGTGTATCGCGTCCGTAGCACCTATGGTGAAATTCCAGGAAGCGGACGATGTCACGAAGCAAATGACACGCGAGGAATATCAACACTATTCGGATTGTCGACAAGCGTCGTTCTCGTATCGCAAAGGTGTGTCATGTGTCTATCCCTGATACCTGCCATTGTATTATTGAGCGGCCTTTCCTCGCACAGCCAAACGATTCAGGGAATTCCTAAACTTGCCCACACACCTTGACCTCAAATCCAACGACGATACCACCGACATTGTCGGCTTCCTTGCTTTCGAGATGGTGCGCTCTCTCACGGTCGCAGCGCTGGACGTCAAAAAGGCGCTGGAAGAGTCTTACTTTCTGGAGGATCATAGCGCATCGCCCCTCCTGGGCAAGCGCAAGCCCAATCCGGGGCTTGATTCTAGCAACAAACGTCGCCGCGAACAATCCGCAGATGACGCTGAGATTCCGCTCCCCATGAGTTCGCTCTTTGTCCAACCTCCGGAGGCCCGAACACCCCTCCGGTCGGAACACATCCAAGATGCATTTGCGCGCATGCAAGGCGACTGGTCCCAGAGCCGATCCGCTGGCATGCGGAACTGGCGCGGTGGTCTCGTTCGAACGAGCGTCAGCCTTATCTGAACTTTCAGACTGTACTTGTGTCCTCGTACACCGCTTTGCATTGTATAAATCCATGTACATTAATTACAGACAAGCCCTTTTGTGATAAAACCTTCTAAAACAAAAGCGATGCGGCCACATCCACATCCCCCCCCGCTGCATCTAGGGTACTAATTGCTACATCTCTGCTGACACCCAGGTCCATCAGCGTCCGAATGGCGCTTTCTCGAGGTCGCTGAGCCGGAAGAGGGGTTTTGGGACCACGAGCCTGTGATGGGCCAGCTGCAGGGGATGCCCCCAACGTCCGTCCTGAGCTCGAGGAACCGAGACGAGATGCCCGAGGCGGGCTAGTATTTGGTACTGATGCCTCCACGACTTCTTCTGCACGACTCTTTTCAGGAAGTTCGTGCTCCGACAGGAAGCTAACCTCGCGACCTTGAATGCGAAGGACATTCTTTTCGAGGTCGATGCAGGCTTGGTGAGCTTTCAGCATGTCTAAGCCAAACAGGAGATCGACGTCCCGACCCTGTGCCATGTCCCGTCGATGCTCTTGAATCCCGATCTGGAATGACATACCTCCATGATGGTGAAGGCGCAAGGGAGGAAGAGATCCGAAAGTTTTAATTGCGCGCTGTGCACTCGACCAAGGATCTTGGCAGTCCCGACACCACGGGCGATGCCTGAAAATCTTTCGTCCACAAGTCGCATGATTCTGTGCTTTGTTAGATCGTTGGTAGCGTTAGGAAATAGAAACTTTTGTCACACCCGCAAGCCTCGGCACACTCAGGACTCACTGGGATGTCATTAGGTTTTGAACTGCAAACCAATAAACAGGCTTACTGATTGTTTGTTGCGCACCGCTGTCAACAAAAGCCTTGACTGGATGCCCGTTTACCTCTACTTGGATACTGGTACTGGTCAGTAAGATAGAGGATGTGTAAGAGCTCACGTACTACAGCATTGTAACTCGCCCAAAACTTTCAGGAGAGTATTCAAGCGCATGCTCTAGGTTCTCAAAGACGGCCTCCTGGCGTATCGCCTCCTCGATTTTCCTCTGCGCTTCGACATCGAACGGATTCGCATTAAGACGCTCTATCTCTGTTAGCCTCTGTTGCTCGATAGAAGCCCTACGCGTGTTGAGCTCTCTCCAGAGTTGGGCAAACCGCTGGGGATCCGTCCGAACTGCAGCCGCCACCTCCGGTTGTGTCTATAGCGAATACATGTAAGGCAGGATCTGAAAGGTGAAGAGGGAAAGAGTTGCCGTACTTCTTCCAGCTGCCTCAAAAGTCGGGGTTCGCCTAGAATTTGCAATCTTATCATCTCCGTGTCTTGTTCCGCTGTCCTAGAGACCTAGTAAGCGTCATGTCGATTCATGCACAGATAGCACCCCGAAGGCCCACCTTCCAGCAACGGTGATCCTTCTTCGAAGTAGCAGCATCGCGTTATCACGGACGCCAAGCCCTTTCATGGTAGCCTTCTTATTATTTAGTTCCCGTCCCTCGAGTGAAATACTCTGCTCATTAACCGGAATGTCGGACTATTGTGGGGAGAAGTATGAGATCGGACTGTCCACCCCGAGTGGGCGACTCACTTCAGCCTCAAGCAAAGCCATCACATCCGCTAATTCCATGTTCGGATCGATTTCAACACTGTAAGTTGTCCCGAGTTCATTCACGAATGTTAGCCGCATTGTCGTACGTGGTGGTATTAGACAGGACGAGTAGAGTAGCTAGCCTCGCCCAACATCTGCCGGTCCGGTCCCGATCACCCATTATAATATACTATTCAACTTCGACTACTCCCTCTCCCAATAAGATGAGCCGGTGAAAGGTGCGAACTACGAGTGAAGGTTTCAGTGGTCAGTCTTGCCAGTCATTTGGCACACCTACAAGCGTGAACCTCCTGCACGAATATTCGATGAGAAGGCACTCTCCAACTCAGAGTTCAGACTCGCTTCTGACGGGATACCCATTCGAGTCAGATCCACATCAATGCTGAAATAAAAGAAAACTATACGGACCACTCAAATCGCTGAAACTCGACGCAGAGGAAGCGGAAGCGGGCGTCGCGTTGACTGATGGCCCATAGCGCAGAAGGGGTTGCGTCTTCGTCGCCGTTACTGGTGAGGTTGGACTGGAAGAGGCTGTGGGTTTGGCGGGCGCAATATGTCTGCTTGTTAGAGATTGTGAACTTTCTGAAGGCGGGGATGGTATGGACGGTATGGATCCACGTGGTGAACTTGCACTAGAGATACTTTGACTACGGCTAGAATCACCAGTATTCGCGCCAGCGACTCGAAGAGGTGAATTTGGTGCGACGCGCCCCTGACCCTGGGGTTCTCTTCCTTCCGGGTTTTCCTTTATGGAACTCACAAGTCCGATGTTGTCCCCAGTCAAGAGTGTTTGCAAGTTTCTTAGCTTTTTGTCCAGCGCCTCCTGCTCCTCTAACCGCCGTTCGGCCTCTTCTTGTTTCTCGTCCTCTTCGTCTGTTTCTGACCCTGAAGACAGGGGAGTGCCGGGTCGGAATACAGTCTGGTCGCGCCTGAGTCCGCGAAGGGTGAGAACAGAGGAGGAGGAAGGTCTATTCATGCGAGAAGGCGAGTTACTGCTCAGCGAGTTGAGGCGTGCCCGGACGCCAAGTGGCGTTGCCAGCCGCATGGATGTGGACAACTTGGCGAGGCTATCTCGACGACTTGCCCCTGAACTTCTCCTCCGAGGAAGGTTGGGGGAATCTCCATCACCTGATGGTCCCTCTGTAGGTTGTGGTCCGCATTGTGCACTTAGCGGGCTCAATGAACCCTTGATAACTTGAAGTCCGCGTAGGTCCTGCTCGTATCGTACCTGTGCCCGGTAGAGTAAATATGGAAGGGGGACATCAAGTTTGGTGGCGAGTGCCTTCCCTTTCCCTCTGATATTGGTATTGTCGCCAAAACCAAGAGTAAATAAACTCACAGTCCGGTGCGCCTGCCTCGGAACCACGAGATTTTGCCACCACCTCCCAGAGATGATTCTCTTTATCCGCGTTCCATGATACCTGGATGAAAACAGGAACCTCATTGCCAGTTGGAATTAGCTGGCTGATTTACTTACTGGAACTGGAACTGGATCAGGGAAGGGGTGTTCAGGTCGATTGTAAGGCAAGCGAACTATGACTCGAATGGGTTGCGTCTGCATGAGTTAAGGAGACAGTGTGGAGTGACGCGCGACAACAGAGCGGATCCACGAGCTTACCTTTGGTTCCCATCCCGCGGTTGCGCTAACTTAATAGTTCCTACGCGATGCACTATAAAATCTGGTCTCCGGCCTTTGTCTCAACCTGACGGACTCGTTGTATCGTATCGCAGACACCTATCATGCGCTACCATCGGGTCATCGCTATCTTCTCCATCCTTTCCGCGGTTCCTCTCGGCAGCCTTGTCTGGTGGCGGCTTCTCGAACCACTTTCCACGCCCTGACTACCAGCAGCAAGCTGTCTCCACATATCTCCAAACCCTCGGCAATCGATATAAAGGCCTCTACAAGTGCGTTTGCTCCCGTGACATGGTCCAATGTATCCGTCCTTTGGAATTCCTATAGTGCTTCGGGTTGTGGCATCCCCGACAACGCCGTGCAGACAATAGGACAAACGGCGTTGAGCCTCTGCTCTATGGCGTCGGCCGAGCGGGCCTTAATGAAATCATATTTGGCTCTAACCCGGGCTGCAACACTGCTGGATTCTGGGCCTCCCCTGGATGGGATCCCGTGGCTATATACTGTATCTGCATCCTTTTGAATGTCATCACCCTACTGGGCTCACCGAGGCATCGAGTGGAGTGCAATAGGTTGAAATTATTTTGTATATACATATACACGCAGCTCAATACATTCAGCTCAATACATTCGCAATAATATGGATTATAAGGTGTCTGTCAAGCTAATTCAGAAAGGCCGAGCTCTGAAGTCGACAATAAATGTGAAGTCGCACTCACATGATGCATTTAATATGTCGGGTTGCACGTCGGGCGCCTCTGCAAGATATTGCCAGAAATCTGGACCGAAGAGGGTGTCTTGATCGAGGCTAAACATAAAGTCAACCCCGGTGAGCGAGGTTGCGGTCTCAGGTGACGGTTCTGCTGGAGTGCTTTCTGAACTAGCACCGTCATCACGCCTTGCCTTCGAAATCGACGACACTGCCGGTGCACATTGAAGGGATCCACCTGAGTCGACTGAAGTGTCCACCATCGTCTCAGCATCGTGGGCGCTCAGCTTCTCGTTCCACGTATCAACGAACCCGGATACCACTCGGGCACACCTACTCGCGTTGTCGTCCGGACATAAGGATACCCCCTGTAGGCGATTGACCGTGCGTGCGAGAAGCTCGTCGCTAGCGCCGGGGAGATGTCGCGTACCCCTCGAATGAAGCAGCAAGTACTTTGCCGTCGTGACGTAGGCCGCGGCAAACGAAATCATGGCATATACGGAATCTGGGGCGGTCGCCAGAAGCTCTGTATCCGCGATGGAGAGAACTGTCGTTAGCAACGACTCTGCTGAGGCCAGGGCGTCACGAGCGCAGGTAAGAACAAATCCACATCTTGTGCGGGATAATTTCGAGGAAAAGAAGACGACGCCGGTGGGGGAAGGGGGGATGTAAATCCGCATGTTGTGTAGTGTATGCACTACAAACGCCAACCGGCAAAAGTAGAAATAGACCACAAGCATGTGAGAATAAAACACTTCAATATCCGTCACCACTAACGCAATCAGTTAGTTTTGAGAGCATAGATCCAAAATAGATTAGGTCACCATGCACAGATGTAACAACTCTTTGAAGACCATCGAACCGATATAACATTTGGGCTGATTCATCGCAGTACGTTTCAAATTTGTCGTGATCCTCGGAAATCTCTAGTCGTAGACCCGCCTCTGCGAGATTGAAAATCTTCGTTGACAATAACATTCTTGTCCGGCGAGCATCCTCGAGCGTTGAAAACTTGAGTGGGTATATTGACCCGAGCGTACAATCCGTTATTTTGGAAGATATTCCGCGCCCGGTACCTATACACACTCTGACAGGAGTCGATACGTAAAGGAAAGAAACGTTGGTATCAACTCACAAGGACTCTATGTTGTGAACACACATCCACTGAGAAGTATATGGTTTAAGCTGCAGACTGTCAACGAAGGTATCTGAATCGAACTTACTAAAAGCTTTCTTTGCTCGGTGACGGTAAGTAGTGCAGCCTCTTGCGGCGTCAGCTCCGCACCAAGCTTACGACGTTCAGTAAGCACTTGCTCATCTGTGGCGGCTTGATCGAAACGTAGAGAAGAGCACATATTGATGGCGGCGGCCGCGATGAGACGAGTGTCGTGAGCTTCCGAGGAAGACGAAGAAAAACTGTCGAACGGAGACCATAACGCAAGCAGGGCAAAGGCCTGAATAATTGCAGGGGAAGGTGTAGGGTTAAAAACGTGTCCCACGATAGCTTCTTCGGTGAGTTTACGCAGACTAGGAAAGATGGCATCGCGTATTGAACATTCCAGGTGCCTGCTCGCTATGGTACAACAGATAAGGTCCAGGACTGGGTCATTCCCCTGGGCATTGAAAGGCAGAGAGAGCCAAGGTACATATTTGGACTCGAAACTAGAGACGCCAGTGAGTCTAACTGAGAACTCATGGAAAAGCCG
>Ga0137359_10001837_pt1 | contig 16958 bp, 13 predicted proteins | sample Mad1_40_16metaG_FD_108281 | JGI IMG/M metagenome (GOLD analysis project Ga0137359, IMG submission 108281) | Vadose zone soil microbial communities from Angelo Coast Range Reserve, California, USA - Mad1_40_16 metaG | ecosystem: Environmental > Terrestrial > Soil > Vadose zone | place: USA... | reverse complement strand
GCTGAAATTGCAAGTAAACGGCCAGCCCGCGGCCTTTCTCGACGGCCCGGCGGGCACGCAAGTGCCCAAGCAGGTGATTGACGCGGTGCAAAATTATTTTCTCACCGCGAACGCCAACACCTGTGGCGCCTTCGCCACCAGCCGCGCCAACGATGCGATGATCGCCTCCGCGCGCGCCGCCATGGCGGATTTCTTCCACTGCGAGCGGGACGAAGTTGTCTTTGGCCAGAATATGACCACGATCACCTTCGCGCTCGCCCGCGCCATCGGCCGCGAACTGAAAGCCGGAGACGAAATCGTAGTCACCACGCTGGACCACGACGCCAACGTCGCCCCCTGGCGCGCGCTCGAAGAAAAGGGCGTAGTCATCCGCCAGGTCGACATCCGTGAAGCGGACTGCACGCTCGATCTCGACGATCTAAAGCGCAAGATCAACTCAAAAACAAAACTTGTTGCCGTCGGCTACGCTTCCAACGCCGTCGGCACCATCAATCCTGTCGCGCAAATCACCAAACTCGCACACGAAGCCGGCGCGCTGATGTTCATCGACGCCGTCCACTACGCGCCGCACGGGCCAATCGATGTCCGCGCGCTCGATTGCGATTTCCTCGTCTGCTCGCCCTACAAATTCTTCGGCCCGCACATGGGCACGCTCTACGGCAAGCGTGAGCGCCTGCTGCAGTTCAAGCCATACAAAGTACGCCCGGCCTACGATTCGCTCCCCGACCGATGGGAAACCGGCACGCAAGTCCAAGAGTTGATCGCCGGCATTGGCGCAGCAGTCGATTACCTCGCTGAGCTCGGCCGCCGCCACGATCCCGCCGCAACCGATCGCCGAGGCGCTTTGCTCGCCGCGTATCGCGTAACACATCAACACGAAACTACCCTGCTCGCGCGCTTGGTCGACGGCCTGCTCGCCGTTCCCAAGCTTCGCTTCTTCGGCATCAGCGATCCCAGCCGTTTCCACGAGCGCTGCTCCACGGTGTCGATCCGCATCGGCGATCACCATCCCACGGAAATCGCGAAGTTTCTCGGTGAGCGCGGCATTTTCACCTGGGACGGAAATTACTACGCGCTGAACCTGAGCGAGCGCCTCGGCGTCGAAAAGCTCGGCGGCTTCCTCCGCATCGGCCTCGTCCATTACAACACCGCCGATGAAGTCGACCGCCTGCTGTCGGCTCTGGGCGAATTTGCACGCAAGTAGCGCCGGCGTTTTGCCGGCGCAGACACATCCAAAAACTGCGAAGGATCATGACTAAACGACCGAAACCGATAGTCTTAACCGTGCTCGACGGCTGGGGATTCCGCGCTGAAACCAAAGGCAATGCTGTCGCCCTCGCGCGCAAGCCCACCTACGATGCGCTGCTCAAAAAATTTCCCAACACGCTGATCCACACCTCCGGCCCGTACGTCGGCTTGCCAGAAGGCCAGATGGGCAACAGCGAAGTCGGCCACCTCAACATCGGCGCCGGCCGCATCGTGCACATGGACATCACGCGCATCGATCTGCTCATCGCCAACAAGCAATTGCAAAACGTGCCGCTCTTCCAGCAAGCCATGGAGCGCGGCCGCCAGCGTCAACTGCACTTGATGGGACTGCTCAGCGATGGCGGTGTGCACTCCCACATCAATCATCTCTTCGCGCTGCTCGAAATGGCCAAGCAGTACAAGGTCGAAAACGTTTTCATCCACTGCTTTATGGACGGCCGCGACACGCCTCCGAACAGCGGCCGCGACTACGTCCGGCAACTGCAGCAGAAAATTCGCGAGCTTGGCGTAGGCCAGATTGCCACCCTCGTCGGCCGCTATTACGCCATGGATCGCGACAATCGCTGGGAGCGCATCGAGCTCGCCTATCGCGCCGTCGTCCACGGCGAAGCCGAAACGCGCACGGACGATCCCCTAACCGCCCTGCAGCGCAGCTACGAACAAGATGTCACCGACGAATTCGTGAAGCCCATAGTCGTCACCAAGGGAAGCGGCCCCGCGGCGCCGCCCGTCGGCCCGATTCACGACGATGACGCCGTCATCTTCTTCAACTTCCGCGCCGACCGCGCGCGCCAAATGACCTACGCGCTTGCCGCGCCCGATTTCGACAAATTCGCCGACGCCAAGCGCCCCAAAAACCTTTTTTACGTCGCCATGACGCAGTACGACAAGAACTGGCCGTGGCTAAAATACGTGATCGGTCCCGAAAAACTCGAGCAAATCCTCGCGCAAGTCTTCGCCGACCTTGACTACAAAAATCTGCGCTGCGCCGAGACCGAGAAATACGCTCACGTCACCTACTTCTTCAACGGCGGCGTGGAAAAGCCCTTCGGCGGCGAAGAGCGCATTCTCGTCCCATCGCCGAAAGTCGCCACTTACGACCTCAAACCGGAAATGTCCGCCGAAGGAATCACCGACACCGTGGTGAAAGCCATCGAAAAAGGCGAGTTCGACGCCATCATCATGAATTACGCGAATGCGGACATGGTCGGGCATTCCGGTAAACTCGAACCCGCCATCAAAGCCGTCGAGGCGGTCGACGCCGGCCTCGCGCGCATCTATCAAACGCTGCAGCCCCGCGGCGGCGCTTGGATCATCACCGCCGACCACGGCAACGCCGAAACCATGATCGATCCCACAACCGGCGGACCGCACACCTACCACACCACCAATCCCGTTCCTTTTATCCTTGTCACGGACGACGATCACATCCGCCTTCAGCCCGGCGGCGCGCTCCGCGACATCGCGCCAACCATGCTCGGCATCCTCGGCCAGCCTCAACCCAAAGACATGACTGGCCGCGATCTGCGTCAAAAGATAAAGTAGCGCTTCCGGCGAGGAGGTAATCTTCCATGCCTTCCGGCAAACCAAATTTCATCGGAAAATACGGCGGCTTGAGCGTCCCCGGCACTCAAGCTGGCGCAGTTGTAACCATCGGTCTTGTGGTCCTCGCCTGGATCGCGATTCCCATCGCGCGCCCCTTCATTCTCGGCACCGGCGGCTTGGGCCTCATTCTCGGCTTGATCCTCTGGTGGTGGCACAATAAATCGTCGTGAGAATGAGGACCTCAATATAAAGTGCTTGTCTAAAACGTATGAAGGAGCTAGGGGATTGGTTCAGATAAAACAACGGACAACTCCAGCTGAAACAAAACTCGTCATCTGCGTCTGGCACCCATTCACCTTTTGGCGCCCGCAACCTGTCCTCCCTGAAACGCTCCGCCGCCGCTGGCCGGAAATGCGCGTCGTGCATCTGCCCGACTACGACCACCTGCCGCAAGAGTTGCCCAACACCGACATCTTCGTCGGCTACTCGTTGCGCCCGCAGCAGCTCAAGCTCGCCAAAAAATTAAAATGGCTGCACTCCACCGCTGCAGGCGTGGCGCAACTCATGTACCCGGAGCTACGCGATTCCGGAATTGTCGTCACCAATCCCAGCGGCATTTTCTCCGTGCCCATGGCCGAGCACACCATGGGCTTGCTCATCGCCCTGGCCCGCAATTTCCCCGATTCCTTGCGGTTTCAAGACAATTCCTGCTGGGGACAGCAGGATCTGTGGGACACGCCGCAGCGTCTCACCGAACTGAACGGCCAGCTTCTCCTGATCGTGGGATACGGCTCGATTGGCCGCGAACTCGCCCGCCGCGCGCACGCCTTCGATCTTCGCGTCTGGGGCGTCACCCGTTCCGGAAACGGCGATGCCGCCTACGCGGAGAAAATTGTTCCGGCAACACAGCTTGACGAAGTTCTGCCCCAAGCGGACTACGTTGTGATCGCCGCGCCGGAAACGCAGGAAACCGCGCAGCTCATGAACGCGGCGCGCATTACAAAAATGAAGCGCGGCGCGCGTCTCATCAACGTCGGCCGAGGCTCGTTACTCGATGAAGCAGCACTCCTGCGTGCGCTCGAATCCGGCGCCCTGGCCGGCGCGGCGTTAGACGTGACCGCAACCGAGCCGCTTCCACCAGACAGCCCGCTGTGGAGAGCGCCGAACCTGTTCATCACACCGCACACCAGCGCCGTAAGCGATCGCCTGTGGATCCGCCAGGCAGATATCCTCGTGCAATTGCTGGAAAGATGGTTCGACGGCCGCGACCTTTTCAACCAAGTCGACTTCACCCGCGGCTACTAGTTGTGGTTCTGTATTTTGGGCGCACTGGCCGCTACGGTGTTCTTCGGATTGTCGCGCGTATCCCACCATATTTTCAGCATGAAGCCGATGAACAAGATGCGGATTGCAAAGGCTCCGACGAACGAAATAATTAATCGATGGTCTACGATTGCCTGTGAAATGGCAGGTGCAACTACGAATGGCGTTTGAATAATTCCGATGACTGCTAACGCCAGCGCTATCCACCTGACCTTCTTTAAGCCAGCGTACTTCATAGGTTCCTCACCCCGCGGATTTGAGTTTCTCAACCATTCTGCCCTACCGAGCTCGTCACGAAGGCGGACATTTTCGCCTGGATGATTAACGTAGCACCTCGAACATCAGGGAGGAAATCGGAAGAACTTCAGAGTACGGAACGCGACCTAAGTCGCATAGCTCAGATTGCTGCTGAATTGCGCGCTGCCACTCGCCTACTTTCGAATTTGGAGTGCGTAAGCTCTCAATCCCCCACGCCACCTTTCACTGCCGTATATCCCTCGCGCGCGTAAACGACGACCTTCTGCTTCTTCCCCTTCTGGTCCTTTACATCCAGCGGGGTGCCGTCCGGCTGCACCAGTTCCACCTTCACCTTATGAAACTTCCCATCATTCGCGCCGGTTGTGGGCGTGTAAGACAAGCTGTATTGATTGCGCAAAAACGCCGTGATGGTCTGAAAGATCCCCGGAATCTCGCCGTCAAACTGCGGGAACCACGAATACCCGCCGGTCATTTGCGCAAACGTCTTGAGTTGATTCTCTCCCTGCAGATAGTTCATGTGCGAACCCATCGAGCCGTGCGACTCCAAAAAATTCGTATACGGCTTGTCCAGCCCTACGCAAAAAATCGTCGTATCCGTCTGCCGGAGTTGCTTCATCGTTTGATCCAGAGTGTGCTTCGAGAACGTATCCACTCCGGTGGCCAGCACCAGAACCGCTTTCTTACCCTTTACGTCCTTCAAGCGCTCCGTGGTGTCCAGAATCGCATCAAATACGTTCGATTCGCTGAAGCCCGGAAAATAAAGATGATAAAGCGCGTTCCGCACTTCATCTTTGTTCTGCGTGAAATCCACTTCCACCCGCGACTTCATGTCGAAGGTAACCAGCGCCACCCAATCCTTCGGCTTGAGGTGTGGGAAGAACGCGTCGGCCCAATATTTCGCCTGGTACGCAAACCAATCGTAGTAACCGCGGCTGCTGAACTCCATCAGCATCACGATCGTGATCGGCGCTTCGGACGTTCCGAAGTTGCTGATCGTCTGCGCCACCCCATCGTCAATCACGCGAAAGTTTTCCTTCTTTAGCCCCGTCAGCAGGTCTCCATGGTTTGTGGCGGCAATCACGTCGAGAGTGACCACCGGCACTTCCACGGCAATGCTCGCCCCGGCTTCCTCGGGCTTTTGTGGCGGCGGCGCAGGCTTCTGCTCCACTGGCGGAGCGCCCTGCTGCTTCTGGCCGCCTTGCGGGCCTTCCGGCGCCTGTGCGCGGGCATTCGTCGCGCTGACTGTAAAAGTCAGCGCGCCTGCAAAAATTCCTAGCCAAATCTTCGAAAGATTCGCCCTCATGGTAGGTCCCTCAATTTACAATCATAGATGGACTTCCGCCGGAGCGGCAACGCCAGCCGGCGGAGCGGCTTCCAAATGTTGAGCTTACGTAACTACGTTTAGCCGCAACCGGCAATTTGCTTACACCCCGCATGTTAGTATGAAGCAGATTTGGATGAAAGCGTTGCTGGTGGATCAAGCGCTGTCGGATCAGGCGCCAATGTATCAAACGACTGTCACACGGACAATGGAGGATGGCTTTGCTCATTTCGAACCGCGGAACGCGCATACTTTTGCAAGCGGTGACTATTTTCTTTGCGGCGGTTCTTCCGCTCGCGGCGCAGGGAATCCCTCCAAATCCAATTCCGTCTCAGGCCAATACTGCTCCTCACGCTAACAACGAGGCGCTTTCGAGAGAAGCGCTGGTTTGGCTCGCCCAGCTCATCCAGATCAACACCACCAATCCTCCCGGCAATGAGCAAGCCGCCGCGAAATACGTCGCCGGTGTCCTGGAGAAAGAAGGAATTACTCCGGAACTCCTGGAAGTTGCGCCAGGCCGCAGCGCCGTCGTTGCGCGCCTCCGCAATTCCGCCATCTCCGATCCGTCGCGCGCGCTGCTGCTGGTGGCGCACATGGACGTGGTCGGCGCGGAGCGTTCCCGCTGGACCGTGGACCCATTTGGCGCTGTGATGAAGGACGGCTATATCTATGGCCGTGGCGCCCTGGACGACAAATCCATGCTCGCCGCGAACATGGCGACCATCATCGCGCTGAAGCGTTCGAACGCGCATCTCAATCGCGATGTGATTTTTCTTGCCACCGACGATGAAGAATCTGGCGGAGACGCCAGCATCAAGACGCTCATCGCCAAGAATTGGGACAAGTTCGCTGCCGGTTACGCCTTGAACGAAGGCGGCGAAGTAATCTCCAAGGGCGGCAAAGTGCAATACGTCGGTTTGCAGGCTAGTGAAAAAGTGTCGGTCAACGTTGAGGTAATCGCGAAAGGCACGTCGGGACACGCTTCCCTCCCCACAAAGGACAACGCCGTCGTTCACCTGGCCGCCGCCGTGGCCAAAATTGGCACGTACTCGCCGCCAGTGCACTTCACCACTGTCGTGCGTCGCTATTTCGAGGGACTCGCCGCAGTTTCCGACGATGAAGACGCCAAGTGGATGCGTTCTCTCGAAACCTCCGACCGCGGGGAACATGCTCAGCGCGTCATCTCCGAGGCAAATCCTCAGTGGGGTTCCATGATGCGCGATTCCATTGCGCCCACCATTTTGTCGGCCGGCGTGCGGGCGAACGTCATTCCCGGCGAGGCTCGTGCCACGCTGAACATTCGTCTCTTGCCTGGAGACACTATCGACGTGTTGGTCGGCGCCCTTACGAAGCTGGTGAACGATCCTCAAGTGCGCCTCGAAGTTCAGCCCAATGCCGGGCTTGCGGCTCCAACCTCTTCTCTCGAGTCTGATTTTTATAACGTCATCACCAAAGTCGCTTCCCAGGATTTCGGCGGCGCTCCCGTACTGCCCTATCAGTCGCCTTGGGCCACCGACTCTGCGCAGTTGCGCCTGCACAATGTTCAGGCTTATGGCTTGTGGCCGTTTCCGGTCACCGACGATGATCTAAGGCGCATGCACGGTGACGACGAGCGCCTCTCCGTCGCATCCTTCAACAAAGGCATCGAAGTGCTCTTCCATATCGTGTCTGAATTCGCGGTTGCTAAGTAGGCCATGGCCTTTCGACACTCTAAGATTGTTTGCACCATCGGACCTGCCTGCCGCTCGCCGCGAATGATCGACCGGCTCCTGCGGGCGGGCATGGACGTCGCTCGCTTGAACTTCTCGCATGGCTCGCACGCGGATCACGCCGCAAGCATCGCCACCCTGCGCGCAGCGGCCCTGAATCTGCACAAGCCACTCGCCATCCTCGCTGACCTGCAGGGGCCCAAGATTCGAACTGGAGCCCTCGCCGGCGGCGTGCCTGTGGTTTTGCGCGCCGGACAGAAATTCGTGATTACCACCGCCCGCGTTCTCGGCGATTCCACTCGTGTCAGCACCGTTTTCAAGCCGTTGCCTCGCGAAGTCCATCGCGGCGACCGCATACTTCTTTCCGACGGATTGATCGAATTGCGGGTGCTGCAAGTGCGCGGCCGAGAAGTAACCTGCGAAGTCGTAAACGGCGGAGCTCTTGGCGAACACAAAGGTATTAACTTGCCGGGAGTCAAGCTGCGCGTTCCCGCTCTCACTTCGAAAGACCGGGAAGACTTGCAGTTCGCTTTGAAACATGGCGCGAACTACATCGCCGTGAGTTTTGTGCGCCGCCCCGAAGATGTAATCCTTGCGAAAACATTGGTGCGCCGCGCCGGCAAAGACACGCCGGTAATCGCGAAACTGGAAAAACCGGAAGCCATCGAAAATCTCGAGGGGATTTTGCGCGTCGCGGACGGCGTTATGGTCGCGCGCGGCGATCTCGGTGTGGAGATGAATCCGGAACGCGTGCCTGTGGTGCAAAAAACAATTATCAAGCGCGCGCGCGAATTTCGCCGTCCCGTTATCACCGCGACGCAGATGCTCGAATCCATGACGGAAAATCCGCGCCCTACGCGCGCGGAAGCTTCGGATGTGGCCAACGCAATTTTTGACGGCTCGGACGCGGTGATGCTCTCCGCGGAAACCGCCACCGGAAAATATCCTGTCGAAGCGGTGAGCATCATGGCGCGCATTATCGAAGAAGCGGAAAGCAGCATCGAGGAATTTCCGCGCCCCGTCCCGCAAGAACGGCTAAAAGTTGCGGAAACTGTTGCCGAACTTGTGTGTCACGCTTCGCGCGAGCTGCACATGAAATTAATCGCGGTGTTCACCCATAGCGGGTTCACCGCGCGGCTGATTTCGCGCTATCGCCCGCTGGTTCCCATCGTCGCATTTTCACCGGAAGAGGAGACGCGGCGGCGCATGGCGCTGATCTGGGGCGTGTCCCCGCAAAAAATCGCGGATGTGCGAAAAGTCGACGGCCTGGCGTCGGTCGCCGAAAAGCGCTTGCTCGAAGAACGGCTGGTGCGCAAAGGTGACGTCATTGGCATCGTCGCGGGAACGCCGATGGGCATTCGCGGCACGACGAATTTCATGAAGTTCCACGTAATCGGCGGCATTGAATGAAGCAGTTCCCTCGCTCCAAAAAACAACAAACACTAAAAATCCACAACCAACGACTTCCGAATAAAGAATTGCCACTAAAAACTTACAACTAAAAACTTAGAACTGAATTAATTCACCCAGCGGTCTGGCCTGGATGGCGGTTCTTTGTGTTTGTTCATGTAGACCTGGAAGCGCCTTTTGTTGCGCTGGATTTTCCAATCGGTGACGCTGTTGCGCACGCTGTAGAGGAAAGATCCGCGGCGCAAATAGATGTAGCCGACCAGCATGCCGCCTAGATGGCAGAGGTGAGCGACGTTGTCGCCGCCAGAGCCCAGAGTGAAAAAGAATTCAATCGCTGCGATCACGGCAACATACGGCCGCATCGGGATCGCCACGGGCAGGGGAAACAGCCAGACGCGGCGGTCGGGAAAGAGAACCGCGTTGGCCATGAGAATTCCGAAAATTGCGCCGGACGCACCGATGGTTGGAACATCCGAAGGCCGATGCCCCCAAAACATCGGGAGCGTCTTGACGGCAATTTCGATTAGACCAGCGCCTACGCCGCACAGGAAAAAGTAATTCAGAAAGCGCCGCTTGCCCCAGACGAGTTCCAATTCCCGCCCGAACATCCACAACCAAAGCATGTTGAGGAGAAGGTGAAGAGGACCGCCGTGAAGAAAAATATAGGTGAATGGCTGCCAGATACGCAGGCCTGGAATCGGACCCAGTGGGACCAAACCAAAGAAATGGTTGATCCAGGAACGAGCCACAGGGCCGATCAGCAAGTCCGCGAGAGTCTGGACAACGAAGACGCCGGCGCAGATCAACACGAGAAGCTTTACGCCCGGGGTGATGAAGCCCCGCCAATCGAAGTTGTAACGGCGCGCTCCGAATCTGCTCATAATTGCAGTGTACGGTCGAAGGGTCCCGCGGTCAAAGTGCCAAGCATTAATCCTTCCTTATAGCGAATGTCATTAGTCCAGCTTCTTTCTGGCGAAATAGAAGAGAGAGGCGGCGAGAAGAGCGAACATGAATATGCCGAAGAGGTTGCTTACCGCCAATGAGCCGAGGAGTTTGGGGCCGAAGGAAAAAAGATCGGGACGCCAGGGCAGGCGGAGGACGGACGTCAGCCAGTTCGGCACGCGCGTGGAAATTTCGGGATCTTGCAGCAGGTTGATGACGATGCCGAGCAGGCCGAAGACACCGCCCGCGGCGATGAGCCCGCTGGAATAGAGGGCGCCGGGACTGGCTTCGCTTTCGTCCTTTTTCTTGGTCGTGGCGTCAACGAGCATACGGATCAGGCCACCGGCGAACATGGCAGCGGTGGTGCCGAGGGGAAGATATGAACCAGTAGCAAAAGCCAGCGAGCGAACGCCAAGAATTTCCACCGCGACGACCAAAGCCACGCCCATCAGCACCAAACGCCAGGGCAAGCGCTGATTCAGAATTCCGCTGATGACTGTGGCCATAAGGCGGGCTTGCGGTGCGGGTGCTTTGTCGCTGCCGATTCCTTGCGCCCACTGATATTCGATTTGGTTCGCGGCAGAATTGTAGAGGTACTCGCCATCAGGAACTTCATGCGAGCCCAGCGCATTGAGGAGGACGTAGCTTTTGCCCTGGTAAGTGAAGGTGTCGCGTTCGACCTTCACGCCGGAAGGCAAAGACTGGATGTTCACGGGAATCTGCGTCGGCAGATATTTCTCGAGCCCCTTGTTCATCAGATTGAGGGTGGTGCCGATGGCCAGGGTCGAGACCGTGACGCCAATCAGCAGTCCCATTTGTTGCCAGAACGGAGTTGCGCCGACCAGGTAGCCGGTCTTGAGGTCCTGGGAGGTGGCGCCGGCAATTGCGGCGGCGATGCACACGACTCCACCGATCATCAGCGCTAGCACTTGATAGTTTGGCGCGGTCCATCCGGCCACAAAAAAGATCGCGCAAGTTGCCATCAGTGTGGCGATGCTCATGCCGCTGATGGGGTTGGAAGAATTGCCGAGCAGGCCGCTGATGCGCGCCGCCACGGTCACAAAGAGAAAGCCAAATACGGTGACGAAGATGCCGGCAAACAAGTTTTGCCACCATTCGGTCTTCGCGCCTTGCATGGGATGAAACGTCAGCAGGACCCACATCATGAAGATGATGGCCGCGGAGCCGGCGATTACCGATCGCATAGGCACTTCGCGATCGATGCGGGTGGCGGCATTGGATTGCCCTGCGCCCTCGGCGCGGACATTTTTGAGCCCGGTGCGCAAGGCGGAAATAATTGTAGGCAAAGTGCGAAGCAGCGTGATCAAACCAGCGGCGGCGACGGCGCCCGCAGCCATGGGCCGAATGTAGTTGCTCCAGAGCTGGTCTGGTGTCATCTGAGGAATGGGAATGGTGGAGGGATAAATCGGAACGTTACCGGAGAGCTGGCCGTAGAACTTGATGGCCGGCATGACCACGAGCCAGGAGATGATGCCGCCGGCAAAGAGGATACCGGCGACGCGGGAGCCAATGATGTAGCCGACACCCAGATATTCCGAAGTGATGGCGACACGGAACGACGCGCCGGGAAACCACGTCGGGCGATTTTCGGGCTGCGCGGTCCACGCTTGCACGGTATTCATCAGGAAGGTGTAGACACCGCCGAGGCCGAGCCCCCAAAAGACGCGTCCGGCGAAGGAGCCGCCGCGTTCGCCGGCGACGAGCACGTCCGCGCATGCTGTGCCTTCGGGAAATACGAGGTTGCCGTGTTCTTTGACGATGAGCTGGCGGCGCAGCGGCACCATGAAGAGCACGCCCAGCCACCCGCCGAGAAGCGCGAGTGGAAAAATGCGCCAGAAGGTGAATTCGGAACCAAAGCCGAGAAAGATCAGCGCGGGAATGGTGAACATTACGCCTGCGGCCAGCGATTCCCCCGCGGAGCCGGTGGTTTGCACGATGTTGTTTTCGAGAATGGTGGAGCGGCCGAAGGCGCGCAGGATGCTGATGGAGAGAACGGAGATCGGGATGGAGGCGGAAACGGTGAGGCCGGCGCGAAGGCCGACGTACACCGTGACGGCGCCGAAAAGCAATCCGAAGAGCGCGCCGAGTACGACGGCGCGAATCGTGAATTCGGCTAGCGTCTGTTCGGGCGGGATGTAGGGGCGAAATTCTCCTGGGGGAGCGGTGGAACTCCACGGATGGTCGGAAACGGATGGCTTGCTCACACAGACCTCCCTCGCAGCCGGGTAGCCGAGGCCGGCGCGGGGATTATGGACCATTTTGGACTGCAAGGGTTAGAGGTTCGGAGAGGCAAGTGGAGGTACTCCAAAGGTAGCTTGCATAGGGGAGCAGATTTTGAAGTCATCGGTCCGCCATTTGGTTGTGGTGGAGGATTGTTGGCAGATCGTCGGAAGACAGCCCCCCTGCAGCGGGCAGGCAGAAATGGCTGTCCCACTTGAGGAGTTCTTCGCCGCCCCGCTGGGGCTCGGGAAATTTGTGTGTTGGTTAGCAACCCAGCACTGGCGTGCTGGGCTAAATTCTTCGGCAGCCCGCCGGGCTTTGGATCCGCATGCGTTTGGGCATTGGAGTTGGCACGGACTTGGAAGCGGAGGACAGGCAGAAATGGCTGTTCCACTTTGGGACGACGGGGGGCGGCCGCAATTGGGTTGAACGGGGATACCCCCCACCCCGGGTGTTTTGGAAAAAGAGGCTGGAAATGATTGAAAACAAAGGGCAGAGGCGCGGAAAAGAGGGCAAAGAGAGGGCAAAGAGAGGGCAAAGAGAGGGGCAAGAGGCTGCAACCTGCTGACAGCACAACAGTTGTAGGAAAAAGCGCAACACAGAGGGCACTGAGATCGGAGCACAGAGACCACGGAGGGGTTGAGCTCCGGGCAATGCGGATGATTGTGAAAATAAAGAGGTTGGAGGTGGAGCAATTCGTAACGTTTTGATTCTAAAGGGGCGGGGAGATTCACCACGGAGGGCACGGAGGTTCGGAAGAGGAGAGGAATGGAGCCGCTGGGAAGCGATTTTCACGACTTACGATAGCACGGAAGTAAACGGATGTCAATAGTTTATTTATCGGTATACCGTTCGAACGGCGGAGTGGGCGGTCACTCGTAACGAAGGGCGAGCAGGGGGTCGATCCGGGTGGCACGGCGGGCGGGGATGTAGCAGGCACCTAATGCGACGAGCGTCAGTGCTACGGCGACTCCAGCAAAGGTGAGAGGGTCGGTGGCGGTGATTCCGAAGAGAAGGCTGCGCATGAAGCGCGTCAGCGCGAGCGAGGTGATAACTCCTATTATGACGCCGGCTACCGTGAGCTTGAGGCCGTGGGAGATCACCAGACGGAGTATCCCTTGCGGATCAGCGCCGAGCGCCATGCGGATGCCGATTTCGCGGGTCTGCTGGGCCACCAGGTAAGACATCACGCCGTAGACGCCTATCAACGCGAGCACGAAGCCCAGTGCTCCGAAAATCCCGAGCAAGAGGCTCTGAGATCTTGGCGCGGCATTGATTTCGGAAATCTGTGCCTCGGCGGTCTTAATTGCGGTGATGGGCTGATTCTTATCAAGGGTCCAGACGCGTTCCTGAATCGCCGATACGATGGCCATGGGGTCGGGTTTGGTGCGAACAATCAAGTAGGCGCCGGTGACGCGTTGCGAGAAGGGGGCGTAAATCTCCGGCTTGGGTTCCGCGCCGGGGCGAGCCTCGCGGACGTTGCCGGCAACGCCGACAATTTCACCCCAGACTGGGTGACCGGATTCCCTGCGCGTTGAAAAACGTTTGCCGAGCACATCGATCGAGCCGAAGACCTTATGGGCAAGAGCTTCATTGACGATGAAGACGGGAGAGTTGTTATCTGTGTCCGTGCTCCTGAAATCGCGTCCAGCCATCAATGGAATGCCCAGTGCGCGGAAAAAGTTGGGCGCGACCAGGTTAGACAAGGCCGACTGCTCGCCGGACTTGGGGTCTTTAACGGACTCCTCGGTTTCAAAAGTCGTTTCTGCCTGAATCGATTTCGTGTCAATGGGTGAATTGCATTCAGCGCGTGGTAGTGGTCGTACTTAGCTTCGCGCCGCGCTTCGTGCCGGAAAGGGACCAGACGGCGTCGGAGTGGGCGATTAGGAAGGCGAGGAAGCAGAGGGCGAAGACGGAGTGGCTCAGGCTGGCGCCGAAGTATTGCCAGAGGGGGGCGGAGGGGCCGGGGTAGTCGGAGGAGATGAGCAGGGTGAGCATGAAGAGCAGGCCGGCGGCGCTGGCGGGGCGGACGAAGACGCCGAGGAGGAGGGCGAGTCCGATGGCGAGTTCGCCGTAGGCGACCAGGAAGGCGATCGGTGTGGCGTGGGGGAGGACGAAATTGCGGAGGATCGGGGCCATAAACGGGTAGGCGCCGCCTTCGGTCAGGAATTTGTTGATCCAGAACTGAAAGCCGCCGTGCAGGGTGAATTGCGTTCCGAGGATTTTGTATTGGGCGAAGATCAGGAAGAAGAGGCCGACACCGATGCGGAGGAGTGCGAGGGCGCGGGAGTTGGAATCGTGCATGGGGGAATGATAATTGGGACTGGGGAGAAGTAAAGAGGTAAGGAAGTAAGGAAGTAAGGAAGTAAGGAAAAGACGAAGAACGAAAGATAACGCGGAGACGCCCCGACCCGGTCGGGGCAGGCGCCGGGCGCTGAGGTGGCGCAGAGAAGAGATCGCGCGCGTTACACGCTTGCTATTTGTGAAGATTGACCGAGCCAGGTGCGGAGAGAAGAAAAAGATTTAACGCAGAGGGCACTGAGATCGGAGCACTGACGACACGGAGGTGGCGACGGGGGCGGCTTGGTAACGCCATTGGAACGGGTTCTCTGGGGGTTCTCTTGACATTTGACGGTGCGGCAGGATACTTTTTGGCGACACGTTCCTAGATTATTAACAAGGTTGCCGATATTACTATGGTCCGGGTTCTCCCCTCCTCGAGCCGCGGTACCGGGCTGGTCGCCTTACCTCTAAAAACCGGACTTACGAGGAGACACATTTTGTGCCGGAGGTCTTTTGTGCGTCAATGGCGCCTTTTTTTGTTCGCGATTGTCCTCGTTGCGCTCGCAACTAGCTACCGGATGCGGATCGTCGTTGCCGACGAATGGCAGCCGATTTCGCCCGAAGAATTGAAGATGACCAGCTTGCCGGAAGCTCCCGGAGCGCCGGCGGTGATTTTGTACCGACAGGTGGATCGCGACGACAGCGCGCGCACCGGGAATGAGTACAACTACGTGCGCGTGAAGATCCTAACCGAAGAAGGGCGGAAATACGGCGACGTCGAGATCCCGTTCTTCAAAGAGCAGGGGACCGTCCACGGACTCAAGGCGCGAACCATCCGGCCGGACGGCACGGTGGCGAACTTCGAGGGCAAGGCCTATGACAAGACGATCGTGAAAGCCAGGGGCCTGAAATATCTGGCGAAGACATTTACGTTACCGGATGTGCAGGTGGGCAGCATTATCGAGTATCACTACACGGACGACCTTCAGGAGGGTTACGTATACGATTCGCATTGGATTTTGAGCGATGAACTTTTTACGAGATATGCCAAGTTCTCGCTAAAGCCCAACAAGGATTTTGCACTGCGGTGGAGCTGGCCGGTGGGATTGCCAGAAGGAACGGTGCCGCCTAAGGCCGAGCCAACCGGGCCTATCCGAATGGAGGCGCGGAATATTCCAGCGTTCCAGATTGAAGACTTCATGCCGCCAGAGAACGAGCTGAAGTTTCGAGTGGACTTTACATACACCGACGGCGACCTGGAGAAGGAGCCGGAAAAGTTCTGGAAGAAATACGGCAAGAAACTGAATGATCGTGTCGAAGGTTTTATGGGCAAGCGCAAAGCGATGGAGCAGGCCGTCGCGGAAATCGTATCGGCGAATGACGCGCCGGAAACCAAGCTGGAGAAAATTTATGCGAGGGTGCAACAGGTACACAACACCTCCTTCGATCTGGAGAAAACCGAGCAGGAACAGAAACGCGATAAGCAAAAGGAGATCAGCAACGTCGAAGAGGTGTGGAAACAGGGCCGAGGTAACGCCCGGCAGATCAACTGGCTGTTTGTGGCGCTGGCCAGAGCCGCGGGATTCGATGCGTACTCCGTGTTTATATCCGCGCGGAGCCAATACTTTTTCAAGCCGAACATTATGAACGCTTCGCAACTTGACGGGGACGTGGTGCTGGTCAAGCTGAATGGAAAAGAGAAGTACTGCGACCCTGGATCGAAATTTGCGCCGTTCGGGCTTTTGCCATGGGAGGAAACCCTCGTACAGGGCTTGCGCCTGGATAAAGATGGCGGGAGCTGGGTCAACACGTCATTGCCGGAGAGTTCGGAGTCCACCATCGCACGCACCGCGCAGCTGAAGCTCGGCGATGACGGCAGTCTCAGCGGCAAGCTGACCATTATATTCTCCGGCTTGGAGGCACTGTCTCGAAGAAATGAAGAGCGAAATGAAGACGAAACAGATCGCAAGAAATTCCTGGAAGATCAAGTAAGGGAATATGTTCCCGTGGGCATCGACGTGGAATTGATCAACAAACCGGACTGGAGCTCCGCTGCGCCAACGTTGACGGCTATTTATGATTTAAAAGTACCTGGGTGGGCGTCCGGAGCGGGGCGTCGCGCGCTGCTGCCGGTGGGTCTTTTCGGGGCGACGGAGAAGCAGCTGTTCGAGCACGCTAACCGCGTTCATCCGGTGTATTTCCAATTTCCATTCCAGAAGACGGATGACGTAAGCATCGATCTGCCGCTGAGCTGGCAGGTGAGCAGCGTACCGAAACCGGTGGAGAACGATGCGAAGGCGGCAAAGTATACGCTCAAGGTGGAGAGCGACAAAGGAACGCTGCACCTGACGCGCACGCTGCGAAGCGATCTATTGATTATAGACACCAAGCACTACGGGGCGCTGCGAAGCTTCTTTCAGACAGTGAGGACGGGCGATGAACAACAAGTCATTGTGCAGCCTGGGGCGGCAGCGGCGAGCAATTAAAATGCGGAGCGATTTGCTGATTCGGGTGGCGCTCGCAGCGGGTTTATTGGCTGCGCCGTTTCGGGCGGCGTTGGCGGCGGATGCGCCATCGTGGATGCACGCCCTGGCGACCGCGCCGGTTCCGGCGCATGACGAAAAGACCGACGCGGTGCAAATGTATGCCGAGAAAAT
>Ga0137359_10001829_pt1 | contig 17014 bp, 23 predicted proteins | sample Mad1_40_16metaG_FD_108281 | JGI IMG/M metagenome (GOLD analysis project Ga0137359, IMG submission 108281) | Vadose zone soil microbial communities from Angelo Coast Range Reserve, California, USA - Mad1_40_16 metaG | ecosystem: Environmental > Terrestrial > Soil > Vadose zone | place: USA... | reverse complement strand
GTCAATGTAACTGTGGTTCCTGACGCGATTGGCTTGATAACAGGACCCGTCGCACCTCACCGCATTTTATGCTTGGCAATGGAGACGTCAGGGATCTGTTTCTTCTCCAACCTCTTCATGTTTCCCTTCCACTCCAACCTCCTCATATTTCCCTTCCACTCCAACCTCATCCGTCGCTCCTCCATCCCTTACATCTACGGTACATAACGCAGCGTCACCCCATCCTCAGCAGGTGCGACGTGGCACTAGTTCAGAATCCAATGTTCGCCTCGTCCTGGCAGATTCTTTTGAAAACGCCGATGCGGCCCTCGTTCTGTGCTCCACAGGTGCGCCCAATGCATTGGGTGCGCCGAGGATGATATCATCTCCTGATGCTCTTGGTGGCATCAAGCCCGGAGCTCCTTTATTGGTGGTCGGACCTGCACTAGAGCGAATTCGCCGCCCCGGGACAGTACTCGGCAAAGGAGTGAGAATGCACCCATACCGTATCGTTCGACCGACCTCAATGTTAGACACGAAACCTGTAGCACGCAAATAATGCAAGATACCACTGGCCTGGTTTCTTTTCTTCTTGGTAATAGTACACTTTGTATTCCTAGAACAAGCTCTCTTTCTTTTTTTGCTTTCTGTACCTTTATAGCATTACCTTTTTATATTAGTTGTAGCACACGCTCTTGTTTGTTCGATACAAACATTATCGATGTATGACGTCACATCCTGCCATCTCATCACTTCCCACACGCCCATGGACAATGAGTACCACCACTTGGATCAAGTGTTACCGGGCCTTTGGGTTGGAGACCTCCTCAGCGCCAAAGATGCCGACACTCTCAAAGCAAACAACATCCAAAGTATCCTAACATTAATGAGGGGAAAGTTCTTTATCCCTGAAGTAAGCATGTGGCAGATCTATCGTGTCTGCACTGATTCCCAATTCTTCTGATGATAGACCTTCATTCGATACCAGATTCCCTTGGATGACGTGGAGGAGGCTGATGTTCTCCAGCACCTGATCCCTGCGATCACTTTTATACAAGCCGAGCTCGATAAGGACAGGGGGATTCTTGTTCATTGTCAGGCCGGGTCAAGTGAGTTCATGCGCATATAGTAGGTCCCTATATTTTGACGCTCGTGCATCACAGGTCGCAGTGTCACAGTTGCCGCGGCATACATCATGTATTCCCGAAATGTAGACACCATTGCCGCGCTAGATATCATTCGCAAGGTCAGACCTAATATCAAGTGTGTTTTAATTATTTTTCACGCTAAAACGTTGATCGATAATCAACTTTTCCTAGTCCGAATGCAGGATTCTTGACTCAACTTGAAATATTCCACCAAGCTTCATACAAAGTCTCAAGGCGTGATAAAGCTACACGAATGTTCTATTTAGAAAGAGCGGTGGAGGAAATTCTGAGTATACAATTTATATTCTATTGTTTTCTTGTACTGAAAATCGCTCCAGACGGTGATGGTACCGCCCCAGAAACGGACATGTTCGCGAAGTTTCCGCGCACCCCTACTGACTCAGCGCCTGCCACTCCTGGTGGGCCCAGGCGGCGTATTCGTTGCAAGATGTGTCGGTGAGGCTTATCCCTGAGCTCTGTGCATGACTATATTCAGAGTTCTCACTGTCAGAACCGAGCTTGCTAACCGCGAACACATGCTAGATCATGGTCAACTCGGACCACCAACGCCTGCTGTCGCCTTATCACCTGTCTCATCTAGGCGGCCATCTACTCACGATGCTGTTGCCCGTCGACCCTCGTCGTCATCCTCTCGTCGCCCATCGAGCGGCACGCTTAGTATGACCGCCATGCCACGTCCACGTCCAGGTTCCGCCTCAGGACCGACCCGCCCTTTTCCTCTTACGCCAGTCGAAGGTAGCAGTGGTCTTACGGGGCAAGCAGGTTCATTGTCCATGTCAGCTTTGGAAGACGATGAGGCCAAGGTCTCCGGCCAAGAGACTGACCCGCCCACGAGTTCCACGTCACAAACTCAAAGCCTACGGAGCGGCTCGTTTGGGACAGATCTCAGGACCCGACTCCTTGCAGGTCTCTCCGTTGGCATCCCTAGTGGTCTCTCGATGTCGGCGTTGGATAGTGACGATGAGGAAACTGCAGAAGCAACGACAGCCAAGACAACCACCATCTCCACTCCTAGGACGGTTGAGATCAATACTGCGGAGACCACACCCTCGTCCCTTACAATGTCTGGGACGCCTGAGACTATTGTAGAAGGTCCAACTTCAGTACCAATCGTGAATAAGAACCCCCCACCCTCGGCGTTGGCTACTGTAGCCACAGGATCTGGCACACTTCAGCATGGCGCAGATCTCGCAGCACAGCTACATGCAAATCCGAAATTAGCTGCTTTGCGATCACCTGGCGGGTTGACTATGACACCACTTCAGCCAAGCACACGGGCAATCGATAAAGCCAGTATAAGCCCGCCAATTTTGATGAATCCAAAGTGCTCCGGATATTTTGTCGAGCCCGTACGTCGACAAGTTTGTGTGGGACGTCATTGTCCCTGATTTCCTTCAGATGAAATGGATGGATTTTTTCCTAGAGGATGGACAACTGGCAGGGAAAATACTTTGCCCAAATAAGAAATGTGGTGCAAAATTGGGAAATTATGACTGGGCTGGTGTTTGTTGTAATTGCAAAGAATGGGTTGTTCCGGTTCGCACTTTGTTTCTCCTGCGGTGTTTGCAGCTGACTGCATCCTGATAGGGTTTTTGCATTCACCGGTCCAAAGTCGATGAGATTGTCTAATTCAATAACCATCGGTCTTGATCAACTCTCTGACGAAGTTGATCACCGTGTTGTCTCGGTATCTGTTTTGTCTCAGCAACTCGTGGAGCCATGTACACCATGATATCATAAGCGTCTCTGATACGCCGTCTTCCAGTATACCAGTCCGAGGTAGTTGTCTATTGCGTGTGTGTAGCCTCGGTTCTGTGAAATTAGAGGAATAGCAGAAGACGAAAGGGTTCGAGTTTGGGGACAAGCGAAATATACTGGTAAAATGAATGCAAGCGTGCACCCCATACTCGCACGCTGAACTATTTTACTTACGTTACGGTAACAGGACAACAGCTCAGGCTTCACTTCGTTTGGTTGTGTTGGCAATCATGGGGTCATCATTTCTACTGTCTTGTCACAAGTCTTCTCCACAAGTCTTCTCGCGCTACCATGGCCATTCCCGCTTTGATACAAAGATGTCCCAAACCATCTACTACATACGCACCCATGTTTTCGCCGAGTTGAATTGGATATGGTAGTTGAAAAAAAGTGCTTGAAAGCTTAAATATCCTGGTACTGCTGCTTTACAAGCAATGAACGTTATTCGCGACGAGAGACTTGTCACGAGCCTTGAGGAATGCCGTACGAATATTTACACCTATGAAGGCGGTCATGATGATACTTTATCTCAGCTTCGACTGACACCTTTGTAACAGACGAACACCATCCAACGTTCAACGCTTTCCGATCCAAGCGTGTGTGCCGCTACGACGTTAATCTAAAATATACGCAGCAGTCACCATTACAATTGAAGTGATTTAAGATGAAAAGAACGTGCGTTTGATCTCGGAACGCGCCCAACTTCCTCCTCTTCGGCTGGTCAACACCTCCACTCTGCTTCTTTCCCTGATCCATCCCTCCCCCCGGGGCCCAGCAACATACTGCAATATGGCCCACCTTCTCGCAATTCCAGCACACCGGCGGCTTGCGAATGCAGCCGGTGGCTTCTCCTCGACCATCACCGTTATATCCTCCTCGGGCGTTGTAGCTCACTCCCTGCGTGTTATAGGCTGACTGTCCTCCTTGACGGTAAACTCCTGTTCGCCCGTACGGCGGCTTCTGCGCACTTTGGTTTGCGCCATTTCTTCCTCTACCTCTGTCCAGTTCATCGGCCTTCCTCTTCCTTCCGTCTTTCCCCCCAGCAAGAGCAGCAAGAGCGATGCTCTGCACGTCAACCTCTCCCTTGGCAACCTTGCAATCATAGGCTTCCAATGCGAACTTGATTACGATATCGGCGGTGATTTGCTTGGTTTCTCCGACGACGGTGATAGAGTCTATGGTCGATTCATAGGACGGCGGCAGACTGTTGCACAAGACGGAGGCGTACTCTTCGTCAGTTATGGTGACTCCGTCGGATACAAGCTGTTGGTAGATGTCGGCTAGCTGGTTGAATACCTCGCGTACGTTGCCCCCTTCAACGCAGCGAGTGTTCATCAGCTTCGAGCGGAGATTGAGCCGATTCATAGAAGTGTGAGTCTCGTATTTCTTCTTCAACTCGTCCCACTGAGCTTTCACAGTCGCCTTGGTCTTTATCTGGTTGAAGACCCCATCCGGCAACGTCGATGCGACGAGCACTTTCGTCACCGCTTCGTTCGTGTCCCATTTCCTCGGCAGTCTTGCCGCGCTAACATCCTCCCACTGATCCTGGTAGGTTTGCGTGAGCGTGTTCGACTCAAGATGGTCGCCACACTTGCGCGACCGAATAATAAGCGTCATCCTGTCTCGGTAAGTTGCCCAGTTGGAGCCATTGGCCTCAAGCTTGGGAATTGCTATTCTCTTGTCGTCCATAGTGAGTTCTGTTCTGATCGGGTTTAGCAAGATTATTTCTGATAAGACTACGCAGCTCCAGGGCCATAAACCTGAAGTGATTTAAGATGTAATCCACGTGCGTTCAATCTGAGAGCGAGAGCGAGTCCGATAAGGATGTGTGCAGGACGACACACGATAACTTTTAATTTTAATCTTCTTCACTGCACCCTTTTATCTCTACGCTACGACTCCTATCCCCTTTCCTTATCCTCCTATTCTTCCCTCATACACTGCCGCCGCTCCTGTTCTCGCTCGCGCTTGACTAAGCACGGGTGCCAAACAAACAATTTATTGTTATTGAAGGAGTCGCGTTTCCCTCTCCTTGCTCCAAGGCCTAGCAACAGCTTTCTAGGGCAGCAAACGGGCCACTTTCTTGGGCAATCAATCGGATTCATAATGTCGTTGCTCTGTTTTCGACGAAGCAATGGGTTGTGCCGCCGACTCATCCCGATTTTGAATTTTGATCCAATGTTTTGTGCCTCAGACCCCAGCATTGTCGATGTACCCACTGCCTTCCTTGCGTCAATTTCGGTGTCGAACCTTCCTTCTCCTTTCTACTAGCTCTTTCATGTCGGCGACGCTCGTCGATTAGTGGTGACGTTTATTTTAATGGCACGTTCCTTTCCACTGCAAACGCTACCCACAAATCATCGGTCATGTATAGTGTACAGTGCGCCGCAATAGCGATCCAAGTGCGCGGGGCGCTTCACCCGACAGTCAGCAAGAATCGGGTGATCAGTACGGTACCTCTGGTTCGACTCTCAACTTCTCTGAGATTTTTTTTTTTTTTGCGTCCATATGATGTCTCAGTTCCCTCAGCTTCTACCGCAGATTTCTTCGGCGATCCTAGTGGGTAATTCATAATTCCGTCGATACAATAACCAACTGATACTAAACCTTGGTCACCAGACTATGTCACAGGCCCTGTGTGAGCTATCGAGTTTTCGGTGACCACCTCCATAACGGCATGCATATCTTGATGGGTACATCAGACCTGCAACACTCTTTGAGGTCCTCGTGAGCGCTGCGAGTTCAAGAAACAATGCGATTCGTCATCTGTGCCTTAAGAGTGCGTATTCTATATGGAAACCTCCGTGTCCTACCCACTGATAATAAGTCCTTTGGCGTTCATAGTTCTCATTCAGCTTACCCTGCTCCCCAATATTCGACCTAGCCTCCATGTGCTAACCCTACTTTCCTCTGACAGAATACAACTTTCGGGGGCACACAGGTTTCTTGCACAGGCCTCGCGACGCCGTGGGTAGATGACAACGACAAAGTCGCCCGGGTCGTTCATCAAAAAACGCGGGCTTCTCTCAGTCTATTCGACTACGTTGGTTCGTGCGCCCGTACACCAGCCCCACGGCCGTGCACATCCCTGTCCTTGTCTCCCCTTGCCATCCACACGCAATACTCACAGTGTCTCAACACTGGCTTTCGCATAACAGGCCAATCGTTCTTCCGGCAACACGTGTTGAGCGCAAACGCGACAGGTTCAATCACGGTCGACTCAGCTCGGCGTGTTCGGCGGTGGCGAAGACTCCAACCAATACTGGCGACGCTCCACGTGTCCCGAGCAAGATCTCCCTCTGCGCCGGCGCTACGCGATCTACGCTCGTTGCGCCGTGGAGACTGTGGCTACATGGAAAAGCGTCTCGACGGCCCCGCATCCGGCGCCCAGAGTAGAATTACTCTGGCGCGGGCTGTTTGGGCTCGTTTCAAGTTTGGATTTGTCGCGTGTCGTGTTTCGTATTCTCTGATAATCTTTCACTCGGTTCTTATTCATGAATTTGATTCATGTAAAGCAATACCTCTGCACTTGCCTTATTTGATGCAACTTTGTGAGGCTGATGTTTCGTCGCTCTAACCGGCATGCCCAAAAACATTCATTTTTTCCTTTGTTTTTCTTGTTTCAGACCGATGATATCGTAAGACATGAACGAAGTCACTAGCTACAGAAAATGTGCGAGATATCTACAAAATTCCTCACAATCCCAACAGTACCAAGGAACGACAAATGACCACTGATGAGCAAAAAGGATTTGATGCTAGCACGAAAAGAAAAAATGAAGAAAAGGAACCAAGAACGAGAAACAGACAAGACAGACGAATACTATGAATGCAAGGATGATGGTGTAGGGATGTGATTGCTCCTCGTACGTCAAGACCGTGGACAATTGTCGTGATTGCGGACGAGATGATACAAAGTATACATACAATTTTTGTTCTTCGAGTAGGCCTGATCCAATTCGAAAAAACAGAACCGGACAGGGCTAGCTATCGACACCCTGGCTGGAGACAATAGCCACCTCTCGTTGGGCGGGCATGTCGCGGGGCCCGGAGCTCCATGAATAGCGGTGGAAACTGGTCCTTTTGCGTACGCCAACTTTGCATGCCGCGCGGATAGCCGCTGTGCTACTCTCATTGCTACTCACACCGCCGCTTACCACGAGCCTAAGGGCATCGTCGTGCGAGGGAGTGAGCAGACCAGCCTGCGTGGAGGAAGCATCAGAGGGTCCACCGGAGTGAGGTGTGGAAGTGGCGCTTGGGGACGGCGAGCTAACGTTATTGATAGGAACAACAGCAAAAGGTGAATGACCAACACCGATTGAGGGTTCGGCGGAATGAGTAGGCGACGACGCGCGAGACGAGTCGGTATCGGTCAGAACAGGGGCAAGGGTATCAGAGGTTGCCAAGTCGAGGACCGATGACCTATCACTCGGATCGATTCCTAGCCGGAAAGAGGTAGGAAGGGCCATGGGGAATGCAGAGGCGTAATCGGGAGATTGGAGAGGCGAAAACGAGCGATCGCGTTCGTACGTCAAGCGGCCAAGGGTGTCACGGGGAGATTTTGGACTTTCGTCTCGAAGTGAAAGTGATAGGATTCTCGTTTTCCACTTTGCTAGGTTCTCGGTGCAGTGGAGAGCGTATTCCGCAGTCTCTGAGAACACAAGTTAAACGAAACAGAAAGGATGAGCGAATATCGAAGCTGACCAGGGATGCCAGAAGCTGTGAGATCAAACAGTGGTTTCGCGAAGGTTTCGATAAACCAAACTTGGGACTTGGCTTCGGACAAGGGGTCCACCTCTTCCTTTACCGAGGGATTCAGGTGAAGGTGTCGCTCAAGGGTGGCTTGTGATGTCCATTCCTCTTGAAGGGCGGATGCCCAATGTTGTGAGACATTGATAGGTCGACACTGGATAACAATTTAGAAAAAGGTCGATAGGCAGGGAAGCATTTATTACCGGGTTACTTATATCCGCAGCCTTGATGAGAGCTTGGCAGACCAGGACCCTCCTCGTCCAATGGTCTGCCTCTGCGCCGTCAACCATTCGTTGAAAGCGCCCCATAAACTGTGTATGGACACGCATATCGGTAGCCAAGACGGTCTCTGCGAGTAATTTTCGAAAATTGGGAGCCGCATGAGAATTGTCAAGCAAAAAGCCGAATCCTTGACGTCGGAGGATGTGCAAAAGGAGGGTGTAGTGAAGTTGCTCCAAGGGAGAATTATGGTCATAAAGCGATGACAGTGGAGCTTGAGCGTTTTTCTTCGTTCGATGGAATGATGAGACCGGCAGACAGCCGAGGAGGACGAGCAGCTCACCATGAAATTATTGGTGACGCCGGGATGGCCAACGTCGTGCCCAATGGAGGCAACGTACAGACAAAATAAATCGGAGGGGGTTAGACAATTTACGAGAGCCGGTTTTCCTGCGGTTTGTTTCGGCCTCCATGACCGACCATCGGACTCGAGAAGAATCGAGGCGGGAGGGACTCTACCAGCAGAACAGAGGAACATGTGTATGGCTTGGAGTACATCAAGGGCATGCTCAAAATTATGATACGAATTTTGGTGGCGGTACACGTGTCGCATATTGAAGAGTAGATTTCTGACTTGATCTGCGGAAGAAGTTGGAGGGTTAATAATGAGAAAGGGTACAGGTAACGCGCACCAATGGAAACGGGAACCGTGTCGGAAAGGCCCTCGAGGCGGAAAAGAGCCTCGAAAATGACAAGCGAGCAGTAGAGAACCTCGTGTTCGGGAAGCTTATGAGGCTCAAAATGCCAATTATCTAGGGACTTAATTAACTGGGAGCGACGATCCAGTGAGACATCGATCGGGTCTCTGGAAACGAGAAATCATAAAAGGCACGAGTCGCAAATAAATGAACGTACGATCGTTCGTGAGCATTGATGACGGTGTGGGTGTGATTGTACATGTCACTGAGGAGTTCTGCGAAACTACAGAAATGGTTAGTGGATCGCAATATGAAAAGAAAAAGAAAAAAAAAGGTGTACAGGAGTTGTTGCTCTGGTGTGTCAATCTCAGACTCATCCCATCCGACCCAGCCCTGACCCAAACCTTGAGAGCCAAGGGCAAGAGACAGACCACCAACGTCAACACTTCTACGTCTAGGCTGAGAGATTTGTGGTGCCTGGAGAATGCCCATGAAAAGAGAGCGAAGACAAAACGAATGGATGGGTGTGTGCCTGCCCGTGTGAGTGAGGCACCCGTATCCTTGTGGCTCCCACGCGAGCACATTACTTCCCACGCCCATTCGGGGAAGTTATCAGCCACTTATTGTGTGTGTATACCCCCTTATATCACTTTCAACCCCCATTCTCGCTTTCTTCATGTACAGTACAGTCAACTGCTGCAGCTTCATGGACCTAGGTGGCTCTATGCGTATGAGAGTTTCGACGTTGTCGTCCTCGGGCGTCCTCCATATTTGATGGGTCTCGCCCATCGTCACTCGACTCGCTCTGCCCGCTTCTTGCTTGTATGCATTCACATGCCCCGCTGATACGTTGCGGTCGGGATATGTACACCCGAATTACGTGCACCATTCCTACATAGTCAGGGCAATGTAGACTAGGCCATTGTTGGCTGATAGAGATGTTGGACGGTATTCGGACGAAAATGATGGGACACCCTGCTTGTGCGCAGGACAGCAATGCCAGTGGTGGTAGGGTGGTACTTGTGAAGGAGGTGCTGTATCACCAACGGTTTTTTTCTTTCTGATTTCAGGTTGGAAGCCATTAATGGGGGATTCAATAACCATGTCGGACATCGTAGCGTAGCATGATCCCATGTTAGGTGCTACCACTTCCATCCTCTGCCGTTTATGTATATCGCAAAATTCGCTGACCTGTACCCTGTCAGAAACTTTGGGCCGTTACCAACTGTCGGACACATTGCCACATAATTGCCAAAGATTCTGACGGTAATGTCGTCGACTTTGAACAGAAATATTTGCCGAGGTAAGGAAACGGCCCGCGTGTGATGAAATGGGTTTTCAGCTGTCCAGCCTTGGACGTGGCAAAGTAATTTGGAGCGTCGATGGAAATTACCAGAAGACTGGCAACAGCAACAACCCAATCATATGTTCAGGAGGATATATGCGAGAGAACGCGCAATCTCCGTCCATAAAATTCAACTACAATGAACAACGTGCCGAAGATTTATCACGCCGTCTCCGTCCTCGAGAAGGAAGGGGGGGAGAGCAGGGACAATAACAAAGATGACCAAAGTGTCGTTGACTGGCTGTGGCACAGGTAAGCAACCGGATTTCGGTGACACCCCCGTGGCATCACACAGCATCGATCCCGGGATTTAGCCCGAACAAGTCGCGATCTGTAGCCGCTGCGGAAAACACGAGTTTCACTCAGAATACGACCATTTCCCCCTTTAACACGCCCGTGCAGTGTATTGTGCTAACTAGTTCCACAGTCGTTCATCCACACACAAGCGAACAATTATTATTACTAGCACTCTCTGATTTCATTCCATCATAATAGTTGACAATGAGAACGAAGGCCTATCCACATCGACAGGAATTGCATAATAGGTGCACTCTAGGCGCTGGTTGTTGTAAAGTTCTGTGTGACCGCCCGGGAGAAGATCGCGCCCGCTCATCGTCGGTAGACAAACCTGGGAAAGGCGAAGCGAAGCACCATAACCTCGCCTCGATCCGCGGCAGGGACATAGCGCCATTATAGGGGTGAAGGTGAGGTTAGCACGCATCTACCTCACTACTTTACGCGACATTGTTGCTTGTAACTCGGGGACCAATGAATCACGATACAGTGAGACATTGTAAGGAAGGAAGGTCCGCCGTCGTAAGGCGGTGCTTATCTCAGTGTAAAGTTCCGTTTTTTGTGTTTTTTTTTTTTTTTTTTTTTTTTTTGGGGGTTCATTCACTTGGCACCCATTTAAATCGCAGGCCCATTGAACACGGGGTCTAGTCCCTGAACACGTACATAGAAGCGGTATTTTGTCCGAGAATGCCAGGACACGAACACAAAGAGGTAAGGCGCTCTGGGACCGCAAAGACAGAAAACCAAAATAGGACCCTCAGACGTCAAGAAAATGCCTTCCACCACGGAGAAAAGTAGATGTGGCATTCTTTCCCTGCCACTTTGTTCCGCCCTACGACATCGGAGGGGGGGAAGGCAGGGCAAAGAAGCACAGGAACTGATGGTTCCCGTCAACGGCACGCGGGTGGGTCGTGGAGAGGAACGCAAGGGAAGTGAGGTTCATTTTGAACCTGAACGCCACAGGAACGGCTGTTCTTGATTAATCGGCGATGAGCAGGCGCAAAGGTGATGAAAGATGAGCAGTAGAAGGTGTGTGCGTGTTAGGAGGGCAAAGTGTGGGTTGGGTAGGAGATGGTGGTACCAATAGAGACGTATGAGACCTATTCCTCGCAGCGTAGAGATCGAGAGAGAGAGGGAAAGCGTGTTCACAGAGCACGATGGGAGTGGAGTGGAAGGTGAGCACATGACAGATAGCGACTGTCAGTGATGAAACGTCGGCGGGGAAAGAAAGAAAGTTGGACTGCCGGAATCTGTCATAGTATGTCAAGAGAAGTGTACCACGAGTGGTCCGGCGCGGTCTGACGGGAAATCACGAGGGGCCTTGGCAATTTCTGAGGTTTGGCTACGTAGATCCGGCGGCAGAGGGCTCAAAGGGAGGAGCCAGTCAGAGCCTCCTTTGCGTCGTCCCCGGGGTTACCACCGCCTTGGCATTCAGTGGGCAGTTGCCGTGTCACTTGGGACATGGAAGCATTCCCTCAAAGAATGATGCCTCGGGGCCCCCTTCATATCGTCGGCCGAAGATGTTTAGAAGTTTACGCTTGCAGTGCTCCAGCTTCGGCGGCGAGACCTCCTGGATAAAAGTAGAAGGTCAGTCGCTCGGAATCGTCGGAAAACCTGGATGACACTACATGGAAGATTTAAATTGCTGGCAAGCAAGATCTCTAGCGACCAGGACCCGATGGTCTATCCTGGTCGCTTCTCGTCTCCCACAAGAGATCGTCCTTTCTATCCTCTTTTTAAAGAGACAAGGAAAACCCCGGCTTTGAGGTAAATAACTCGATGGCAACAGCAGGCCCAGATCAATGAAATTATACTGTCGCACAGAGCCTGCTGCTGCGCTGAGGGATGGTTCTGGCATGCGCTCGTCGTGTACGGTATATTAAACCTGGTACGATACTGTACGGTCAGAGTCGAGCACTCTGGCTCAAGGTAGCGGAGTATTGACGCCCATTTGGATAATACGTAAATGCAAACAGTTCCTGGAAATAGTTGAATTGGGGATGGAACGAGGACTGCCATTCGGTGCGGGAGAATGTTTTTTTTTTGTTTGTTGTTGTGCGGCGAAGGCGGGTCTAGGTACGGAGACCTCCGTTTGGTAAGTGGAACGAGTGGTTAAGCTTAAGTCGGGAGAATTCAAGTTCGATCATAGAGTATATAGTTGTCAGATTTTCATCAGATACGGTATGATCGGTCTTGAATGGCGCCGCGGAGTAGGTAGATTGCAAGAGTTGGATCAGTTAAGGTGTAAAATAAACCACCCAGCCGGAAAGATCTTGCCATGGGGATAGCTTCGCCATTGCCCGGTTACCGAACACGAATAAGAGGTGGACCAAGGAGAGTGGATCTCTTCGAGAAGTTCATGTGCTGTTAAGAGGCGTGCTACAAGCGCGGGTAGCAAGTCACCGCGTTGGATATGAGATCACAGATCCTTACGCTTGATCAATCATAACACACGACTTGTCCGTTGTTTCCCTCATTCTGGATTCTCAGTCCTCGTGCGGGTTGGTGCCAGACCAGGCTTACCATGACACCTTCTCAGGCCGCAGCCTTGTCAACTCTTATTTTAATACACTCCCCTCCCTCTAGTACAATCTTCACCTCCTCGTCCCCATTCCGTCCTTCCTCCGTCTCTTCGTTCTTCCGTCCTTCAGAACATCATTCCCGTCCCCACCCTTCCTTCTTCCAGATTAGCACAGCTTTGACAACAGGTCAAATAAAATTTTATTCCGCTCTAAAAAAAGCCTCACTGGAGCATGGCCCTCGCCCACTATCCGCCCTTTCTCGACAGACCATTGCCCAATCAGAGCAAGCATCCCTACTTTTTGAGCCCCGGTCCGAAGCAGCCTCTGCCAATGTCGAATCCCTACTCCTGGAACAAGCCTACTTCTGGCCTTGAGTCTTGGGATACGCCGCAGACGTCATGGACAATTGATTCCTCTTATTCAACCCTTCAGTCCGCTGTTCAAACCAGCGAACCCACACCTTCTCAGGCTGCATCTGTCGCGCATCCGCTGCAGCACGCTCTTCCCGAGTCTTCGCGATGCGATCATTCGTTGTCGTCGCGCCTATCCGTAACAGAGCTTGGGCCTTTATCCTCCCATTCTCCGGCGTTACGAGACCTTGATCCCATGTTCAGATTCCCTCCAACAGGAAACGACCTGTTGTACAGCATCGACGACGGTCTTGACGTGGAACACGCCCCAATATTGACCCACAAAACCGCACCTGTCGTCAAAGAAGAGCAAGAGGATTCGTCCATTACCGCCGCCTTCGTTTTCGAGTCGTCCCCGTCGACGCCCGGTCCGAGCAACGAGGGGCCGAGAGAGACCCAGGTCCCGCTGCGCGCAACCCAAGCCACCAAGGCAATGCGAAAGATGATGAGCGTCTTTCGCTTGAACCCGTTTGCTGTTCAAGGGAGCGCTCCGACCGTGGAGGAGGCCGGTCCCCTCGAGGAGGAGGGGCGATTGTTCGAATTCCAGCTACGTCTTGGCGACTCCCCCCCACCGTCATCTCCCCTTGTCCGCCCATCGAGTGCGCTTCCTGATTCACGGACCACGTCGCCGAGCGATGATTGGATAGGCCGGGCCCGTCCACCGTCGGAGGTCGGAAATAGGAGAATAATGGAGTCCCCAGGTACAACGGACGCTTCGGGTTGGGGCTATCAGCTTCCCACCGAACTTTCGCCGCCCTTCACTTTGCCACACAACGTCATGGACTGCAGGGACCCAGGAGCAGACGGGGTGACCGGGCGCTTGGGAATAGGTGAGTCGCTGATTGGGTTAACCTTACCAAGATGGGGTGGAAACGGGGGAGGGTTGTGACAGGGATAGTTGACAATTTATCTTCTAATGCTAGGCTCGCGTACTGTGCAGACACAAAACCTACGATATAATGCATATAGCCAAGGCACGCAGAGCCCACCTGGGAGGGGGGGTGCTCATAACTGTGCGTATGGGTACGCTGCGATGGCAGAGCCAGGCCTTCGGAGGTACAGCGGAGCACAGAGAGATCCTTCTCGACCGGCGACGCCCGGACCAAGTTATGCTAACGTGTTTGAGGTGAGCTTCTTAGTGTCATTGTGGCGCCGTAGTAGGGTCTAAGGATGGGCTGAAGCAAGCTACGATGAACACATCTGCCGTCATGAACGGGGAATCGTTCAACATGACCACCTCGCCCTCGTCGCATGACCCGCGCCGAGCGAGGCGATGGGCCAGTTCCCGGCATCATGGGTCATTTTCGTGAAGGTGACCCGGTGACTAGTGACTAGCAACCAGTAGTAGTACTAGATTTTGGGACTGATTTTGGAACTTGCGAGGAATAGACAGGGGTTTCCACTTTTCTTGACATATATTGGATTATTTTTTCTATAGTCTCGGTATAATCAGTGACGCTCACACGAGGAAGTACCTGATCTGATTGGAATGCATGAATGAACAGACAGGGATCACATCGAGAGTTGAATTAGACCAACCGTGGGAAAGTGCATACAAGCGCGAGAAGTCGCGCGCGTGCTGTTCTCGTGCTGTTCTCGCCTGACTCGCTTGGTTGGGAATTCCCCTTCGCTTGCAATCCGACTTCCACAATCTTTCCACCGGCCACACTTTGCCTGCGCTCCCGCAGGGGCAACCTCCCCCCACAATGGCCACTTTCTCAGACGGGCTTCCCCGTCCTAAATCGCTCGACTTTCCCTTTCATTCTTCTTCCGACGACATGCGTCAGCACCTTCAAAATCTCCTAGATGGTAAGGAGAAGGAACTGCAACAAGCAGCCGCCCTTGGAGAACGCCTCCTCGCCCAACGGGTTGAGCTCGAGGAACGCGTCAGGCTCATCCAGGAGACGGATGCCGATAAAACCGACGAAACTACTGCCGATATGCGAGAGCGGTATCGCGAACTCGCAGACACGGTCAGGGCCTGGGATTTTGGAAATGTACAACTCACATCCGCATTCACACACTCGGTTCGTGTCTTGATTTCTTTCCATTCAGCCCACTTGTTAGTCTCGCTTGCCTTCTCTGGCTCTCTCTCGTAATACCTTTCTTCTTCCATTACAGCGACTGACTCCTCGTTTCTCACGCGCCCCAGAATACCAATGGCTCTCTTCCATCCCAAACTTATGAAGCGCACGAACCTTCTCGAGATGAACCCGAACGTCCTAAGCCAGCCTCTGGCACCTCTGCGGCTCAGACTCGCAGAGCCAAGAATGCTGCTCACCGTGCTGATGACGTTGGTGCGTTATTCCATCCCCGTACCATCCACACGGCCTCAAGGATACCCTTACGAAATCTAGAGTTCGCCTTCGAGATTGGCAGCGGTCTTCTTACTGAGGTCAGACGCCTGCAAAGCCTCCTAGCAGAGCGTGACAAGGCCATACAAGACATGAAGGAGGAGAAGGACGATCTTGAAAAGAGCGTCGAAAGCCTTCGCGGTGCTCTCAAATCACAGGAGCAGAGCACAGGTTGGTGTTTCCATCATCAACGCGATGTGTTCTCACTCCTCTTACCAGATAAGTACAAAGAGGAGAACTGGAATCTCGAGGTCACGTTGCAGGAACTTCGGATACAATTTGCAGATTCGCAGTCGACAGTCCAACGCCTCGAGGGCGAACACAAGCGGCTTACTCGTCAACTCAATAAAGCCCGCGAGGCCACCGATCAACACAAGAACGAGACCGAACGGCTGAAAAATGGTCTAGAGGAACTCAAGGCGAACCACGAAACTGCCATAGCGCAAGCCCGAAGGCAAGCAGCCAGCCTACAACGTGATAAAGCCGACTTACAGCAAAGCCTTGACACCATGAAAGCTGAAATGGTGCGACTGAATCGCAGACTACCACGCATGGGTTCTCCTATGACACCTGATGGTCGAGAACGATCCGACTTGCTCACCCCCCACGATCGTGAGATGAGCGACGTCTTCAGTACCGCTCCTTCAACCAGTCGTAGGCGTGGTGACACCTCCGTATTCTCGGTTGACGGAGAGTACGATTCCTCACCTGATGTTTCACCATCGCGTCCCTTCCAAGCTCCTAATCACCCTAGCAATGAGGTTGAGGCACTTCAGCAACGTTTGGCGCATGCACAACGTCAGATCAATACTCTGAAGAGTACCCTTCAGCGCGAAAAGGAGTTGAAAATTGAGTACAGAAAACGCCTTGATGCATCGCCCGCTGTTAGCACCGACCTTAACACCGAAGAATACGTGTCCGACGATGACACTGAAGACGGGGCGTCTGGCACAGGCAAGAATTCTCGGCGCTTAGGTTCCTTGCGGGTAGGCCGAGGTGGTCGTAGGGGAGGCCGGGCGCGTGGGGGCATCACACTTATTCAGCGTCTGGAGCATGCGGCGCGGAGTCCTCCATCCGATTTCGAGGGAGACGACGATTTCAGCGCGCTTACTAGTACTCCACCACAGCCTCCTGCTCTTCCTGTATTTTTCGGTGGCGGCGCCGAGGCTGACGACGAACCAGAACCTGACTACCAAGAACCTGACTACCAGGATGAAGAGCCAGCTGCCGAACCTCCCTCCAACCGTGGCAGCTTGGATGGATTAGACCCTGCCTTTGCTAATGTGCTCAGGCGTTCCTCTTCTTCGGGCTCCCTTCCATATAATCGTAGCCCATTACGGCAGGCTGTCGTTTCGCGAACACTTCCTCGACGATCACGAGGTGGCGCTGCATTCCAAGAAGCTCGACCTGCTTCCCTCGTTGGGCAACCCGAGGCTCTCGCGGCTGAGCTCTTTGGAACGGGCATGGATTCCGTTGCAGAGGCAGAGGCTGTTGTCGACACTGCGGACGTCGGC
>Ga0137359_10001823_pt1 | contig 17032 bp, 14 predicted proteins | sample Mad1_40_16metaG_FD_108281 | JGI IMG/M metagenome (GOLD analysis project Ga0137359, IMG submission 108281) | Vadose zone soil microbial communities from Angelo Coast Range Reserve, California, USA - Mad1_40_16 metaG | ecosystem: Environmental > Terrestrial > Soil > Vadose zone | place: USA... | reverse complement strand
TTCCGCTCTCGGAAGCGCCAAAGGCAACGGCGAAATACTTTTTACCGAGCAACAGCCGACGGTGGCCAAAGGAGCGCTGCTCTTTCAAGCGATTCCTCTGGAAAATCTAAAGACGCTCCTGCCGTCACCACTCAATCAATGGATCTATCAGGGTCACGGCCGAGTCGAAGTCGAAGTCCATGGCGCCTGGAATGCGCTCGCAATCAAAGGCGTCGCGCGGAGCAATGGCGCGCAAATCCGCGGCGCCGACGTTGCGCTGGAAAATTTATCTTTGAATGCGCCGTTTGAGTGGTTGCGACCGACTTGGCGCGTCGGCGAAGCGCAGCTAACCGCTCTCAAGCTCACCTACGGCGACAAAGATCGCTGGCAAGCCGCAGCGGACCGAGTGCAAGCCAGTGCGACGATGGACCTTGCCCCCGACCAGCCGGTGAAAATTACTGGGCGTCTTAAAAGCGCCGGCGGCAAATTCGCCTCTCCCGACGGTTCCAAGTTGGGCGAAAATTTCGTGATCGATGGTGTCTTCGAATTGCGCTCCGATCCGGCCAAGCACTCCATCGGCCTCGGTGGCAAGTTTCGCGCCGACGCCGGCGAGCTCTTGTGGGGCAAATTTTTTGCGGATCTCAAACTGCAGCAACCGGTTATTGAACTCCAGGCCGATTATTTTCGCGACCTCGATCGCCTCGATTGTCGTCGCTGCAATTTCAATTTAATGAAAATCGGTTCTGTCGACATAAACGGCTCGGTCGAGCGCCTCAGCCAAAGCCCTGAGCTCCGCCTCCAAGCGCGCAGCGCGAATTTTTTGCCCGGCGGCTTTTATGAATTTGTCCTGCGCCAGAGTTTCAACCGTGAGTATCCGCTGCTCGACAAACTCACCCTCGGCGGCGACTTCGCCTTTCAATGTCAAATTCACGGCAACCTACCAACCCTTACCACTGAAGGAGATCTATCGCTCAAGGCCGGCGAACTGCGCGCACAATCGGACAGCTGGCAGATCGGGCCGATTACGCTCAATCTGCCCTTCCAAATTTTCTGGTCGGAAAGCCCCAAGGCAGCGAGTATCAAGCCACGAATCGGCGTGCTCGCAATCGAGCAGGCGCGCTTTAGTGGCCAGTCGGTGGGCCGAATCACCGCGGCAATTAGCTTATCGAACAACGCCTTGATCTTTCCCCAACCAATTCACGCCGAGATCTTTGGCGGTGCGGTCGAAATCAGTGCTCTTCGTTGGCCCGATATCATCAACGACCCGAAGCAGTTGTCCTTCTCCGCCGAGATGAAGCGATTGCGGCTCGACGACCTGACCCAGGCCCTCGACTGGCCACCTTTCAGTGGCAGCCTAACCGGGTCGATTCCGCAAGTGCAATCGGTCGGCAACACGCTCCAGACCAACGGCGAGATCCAGGCAGAGCTATTCGGTGGCCAAGTGCGCCTGGGAAAACTTGAAATCGAAAATCCATTTTCGTCCCTGGGGGCGGTCCGGCTGGACGCCCGGCTCAGCAGCATCGATCTCGATCAAGTCACCAAAACCTTTTCATTCGGACGCATCTCAGGCATTCTGGAAGGGAGCATCGACGATCTCGTGATCACCGACGGGCAACCGTCGCAATTTCGCGCCGACTTGCATTCGGTTGATCGCGGCACGGAACAGCGGATCAGTGTCGAGGCGCTGAACAAGATTACGGTGTTGAGCTCCGGCGCAAGCGCCGGCGCCCTGTACAGCGGGCTCGCCGGCTTCTTCGACAGTTTTCGCTACAGTAAGCTCGGCTTTAAAGCGAGCTTGAAAAATGACCGGCTCACGTTGCGCGGCGTGGAAAGCCAGGACGATCAGGAATTCTTGGTGGTCGGCAGTTTTCTGCCACCGCGGGTGAATATCGTCAGCCACACTCAAACTATCGCCTTCTCGGAGCTGCTGCACCGGCTCCAACAAATCAAATCGGACAAGCCGGAAACGAAATAGAGATGGAGGGAATATGCTGAAACGGATTATCTTCTCGCTGGTATTTTTTGCCAGCGCGTGCGTGACGGTCAATATCTATTTTCCCGCGGCGGCCGTCGAGCGCGCCGCCGATCAGATCGTCAAAGAAACTTGGGGCGGGCCGGCGGAACCGGCAAAACCTGCGCCCCAACCACAGAGCCGCCGTTTATTGGCGCCGAGCCGTTTCGTAACGCTGAGCTTCGTGAGCGAAGCTTTTGCCCAGGACGCCGATATCAACGTGACCAATCCGGCGATTCGCGCCTTGAAAGAATCGATCAAGAACCGTAGCAACGCCATAAAACCATACATGGACCGTGGCAACATCGGCATCGCGCAAGACGGCCTGCTCGCAATCCGCAGCGCCGACGGCCTCAATCTCAAGGAGCGCGCCGAGGCCAACCAACTCATCGACGTGGAGAACAAGGACCGCGAAGCGCTCTATGCAGAGATTGCCAAGGCGAACGGCATTCCGAAAGAGAACATCCCCAAGATCAAGAGCATCTTTGCCAAGAGCTGGATCGATCAAGCGCAGCCCGGCTGGTGGATCCAGAGCAACGGCAATTGGCAGAAAAAGTAAGCGCCATGCTTTGTCGATCTTAATTAAGATACGGCGGGCCTATATAAAAATGTTTAAGCGCATTTTGTGCGTGATTACTGTCGCGCTCTGGTGTGTCGCCTGTCAAAGTGCCCTGCAAACCGGCCGCTCCCAATTTATCGTCGTATCCGAAGCGCAAGAACAGCAAATGGGCGAAGAGGCTTATCTGGAAACACTCAAGAAGAGCCTCGTTTCGACCCGTAGCGATTGGCAGGCGCAGTTGCGTCGCGCCGGCCAACGCATCGCCGCGGCGGGTAAGCCGGAATACAAATGGGAGTTCAATGTGATTCAAGGCAAGGAGATCAACGCCTTGGCGCTTCCCCGCGGCAAGGTGGCGTTCTGGGAAGGCATCATCCCCGTGGCCCAAGACGACAACGCTGTCGCCGTGATCATGGGTCACGAGATCGCCCATGCGCTGGCGGATCACGGCGCAGAGCGTGCGAGTCAGCAGATGGGCGCTCAGGCAATCGGTCAAATATTGGCTCTTGGTGTCGGCCAAGTCAGCCCAGGTATGGAAGACGACTTTACGGTTTGGGCGCGACAGTCGGCGTGCTGATGCCGTGGGGACGGACGCGAGAATCCGAAGCGGACCGAATCGGCTTAAACTTAATGGCGAAAGCGGGATACGATCCGGCGACGGCGATTGCCTTCTGGGAACGCATGTCCAAGGCGGTCGGTGACAAACCGCCTGAGTTCTTGTCAACTCACCCGAGCGATGAGACTCGTATGCGGCAGATCAGAGAGTGGCTGCCCGAAGCAAAGGCCAATTTCCGAGGTCAATACCGTGCGGTGAAGAGTGTTAATAGTTGAACGAGCTGATAGAGGGAATCGAGAAAAGTCTCACCGAGCCGATCGCGCAGCGCCGGTTGAAAATCCGCGCCTAACTTTTGGACGACGTTGGTGAGAAACGAATCATCCGCCTGCGGGCCGTCGCTTTCTCGATCTCTGCGGCTCGCGCGCCGCTCGCCGCCACAGTTGAGACCACGATCAGCAGCAGCACTCGCCCGACGGCCAGAGGATCTTTCCATACAACCGAGCTGTTCCGGCTTGTGCCGTGTGAAAAAATATCTAGCGCACATCCGCCGTGCAGTGGGCGCACCTCGTCGCCTTGAGTGGAATTGCCGAGAGACAATGTGGACAATCCTTGGTTGTCGGCGCCGCCGCGGCCGGCTCCGGTTTTTTCAACGCATTAATCTGTCGAATGATCAAAAAAAGCACAAATGCGATGATCAAAAAATTGAGTATGGTGTTAAAAAAAATGCCGTAGTTAAGCGTCGCGGCGCCCGCCGCTTTCGCCGCCGCGACGCTGGGATAATCCTTGTCTGACAGGTTGACGAACAGGTTGGCAAAATCAACGTTGCCCAGGATACGCCCGATCGGCGGCATGATGATATCATCGACAAGCGACGAAACGATCTTGCCGAACGCAGCGCCAATGATAACGCCCACGGCCAGTTCGATGACCGGGCCTTTCATTGCGAACTCTTTGAACTCTTTCAACATAAGACCTCCCTGTCGTTTTCGGCTTTTACTTCCGGAACCCTTTGCTCGTTCGCGGAGGCGTTTACCGCGCGTTTAATGTCTTTTTCTCTGCTCAGCCGCGAAAACGTGTGCAAACAGAGTAGCAACGATTGCGCACGATCATCACGAGGGCGGGTATACGGCAGGCAGGCTCATAAAGTCAACGGGAAAACCCGTGCGGGACAATCGACGATTAGACTTTTCCTACACGTCACTTCTTCACGGCGCATGGGCCAATATAATGAACCTTACGGGGCATCGATCTTTCACGCTCTCTTTCTAATTGCCTATACAAGCATCGAGCCGCCTTTGTTTTAGTTTGGCAAAATTCACAGGCTGAATACGCGCCGATCGTCGCAAAGAAACGGGTTGCGAGAAATGAAGGCAAGGCGTTCGAATGATTGAGCTAAATTCTAGGTGTTGAAGTAAATTTTCTCGGACTGACGCCGGAGGATGCGAAAGCTTATTTAATTTCCGGCCGAACGGAAGAAAGCTTAATATCTGCGCCGCAGTCTCAGTACCGTTTGTTCCAGATAATATCGATTCCCTTCGAACCACTGCTGCTTGTCGTAGTGCCGATCTTCCAGTCCCGTGCGATTTCATATTCAAGAGCAACTTCACGTCCATGATCGTTGGCAAGCTCTTGAGAAACCGAAACGTAGGTCTTGTTCCCGACGTAGCGGCCGAAGCCGATGCGACCGCCGGAAAAATCCACTTCGCGTAGGTCTACGCCCAGGGTATCCAAAGAGAGCCTCCAACGCCCAAGGGATAGTTTTGATAAAATTTCAAGACGGCTATCGAGAATTTTGCTGCCACAAGGCATTGACCAAAAACCCTCCGTAACTGTCGGATTTCGCCGTAAGGAATTGTAGGGTTTCAATTAGCCAAAACTTTGGCTGCATGTCCAATTTTTTGCGACAACGGTCTATATCCATCCTAAAACCGCAACCGGTTTTCACAAGCTGGTTCCAGCTTTTACTGGCATTGTATTTGCTCCCTGCGTCAACTGGGGATGCGATGAACACCCTGTTCACCAACACTAGAAGTGCTCTCTACCAGGCAACTGTCGTCGCCAATGCGAGATATCGCGGTGATGTGTTGAATCTCCAGGCGATGGGCCTGACGTATTCGACGTTACTTTCGCTGGTCCCTTTTCTTGCTGTGATGTTTTCCGTGCTGAAAGCGTTCGGCGTGCAAAACGGTCTGGAACCCTTTCTGGCCCAGTTGCTTCAGCCGCTCGGGGACGCAGCATCACAGGTGACCAACACAATCATCAATTTTGTCGAAAACATGCGCGTCGGCATACTGGGCGCGCTTGGGACGGCCACGTTGTTTTATACGGTTGTCACGCTGGTCGCCAAGATTGAAGACGCATTGAACCAGATCTGGCGTTTGCCTCATTCCCGCACTTGGGGCCAGAAAGTCCCCGCCTATTTAAGCGTGGTCTTGGTCGGACCCGTCATGGTCTTTACCGCTCTGACTCTCACCGCCTCGGCCCAAAGCTACTGGTTGGTGGAGCGCCTTTTTAAGATCGGATTTGTGAGTTATGTCTTTACCTTGACCACCAGCGTCATGCCATTCATTCTGCTTTGCGCAACTTTTACATTTCTTTATAAGTTCATTCCCTACACGAAGGTGCGTTTTAGCTCGGCGCTAGTCGGTGGTGCCGCTGCAGGCATCCTGTGGCAGCTCGTCGGGACGGCATTTGCCGCATTTGTAGCTAACTCCGCCCGCTACGCCGCAGTCTATTCGAGTTTTGCAATTTTGATTATTTTTCTTATCTGGCTCTATACCGGATGGTTGATTTTCTTGATCGGTGGCGAGGTCACCTATTTTCATCAGCACCCTTCCGCATTCGTGCGCGAAGCGATGACGGGCGGGAGAGGCTATCGCTTTGAGGAGTGGTTATTTCTTTCGGTGCTGCTAGAGATCACGCGGCGCCATTTTTCGGATGAACGTCCCTGGGAGCAAACGGAGCTGGCTGCCCGTTTCGGGGCAAGTTTGGGAAATCTAATAGATGACTTTGTTAAGGCCGGAATTTTGCTCAGGTCGGCAGAGCCTGAAGGAATTGCGCTAGCGCGACCACCCGAAATGGTCACCGTGAACGATGTTCTCGACATCGTGCGGGGCCCAGCTGTGGAAAACGTGGAAGACCCCGGGCCAATTGCGGAAATTTTGTTGCGCCGTGATGAAATCGTCCACAAAGCCTTCGAAGGGGTCACTCTAAAATCCTTAGTTGAGAAAAGCCAATCGATAAACTTAAATTTTCCCCATTCTGGATTGGGCGCTCAGTCGCGCTAGGAGACATCTTCCGAGAAAGAGTACGGCGGAACCAGACGCTAACACGCCGGGTTTGGGGTGAGCGCTCGGACCTGCGACCGAGCGCTCACAAAATCCCTTCTCTCAAGCACGCATACGCGCTGAGTATCTCAGCCGCTTGCAGAAAATTGTCGACCGGCACCGCCCGCAAGACTGCAGTTCTTATTTCTTGAAAGGCTCCTTCAAGACAACTTTCACGCCCGAGATTGTGCCAGTCAGGGCGTTGCGTACCTGTTGCGCCGCCTGCGAACTGATCTCTCCGGCTGCGTTGAGCGCGCCAGTCGCGGCAACCGCGGCAGCCTCCGTGGTGTCTAAACTGATCTCCTTTGCTCCAGCGATAGCGCCTTGGACCGCACCCTTCGCTGCTTTCGTGACATCTCCGGCAATGTCCGACGTTCCTTTGACGACACTACTGCTCGTCGCGCTTATCGTCTCCAGCGCTTCTTTGCCGCCCACCTTGGTTCCTTGTAGGACTCCCAACACCACTCCTTGGGCGCCCGCGCCCACGTCACCGCCCCCCTGAACGACCGCTTGAATAGTAGAACATTACACCGGAAGAGGACTCAATGAATGCCGAACCCGTTTTACCGGTACTGGATATAATCTCACTGGCTGATTTTAAAATCCCGTTGGCCGCCGCCGCTGTGGCATCGGTTACGTTTAGTCCGACTTCTTTGGCACCGGTAATGGCTCCTTGTATGGCGCCTTCCGCAGCTTTGCCAATGTCACCAGCGACATCTGACGTTCCTCTAATGACGCTGCTAACCGTTGTCTTGATGGCATCCGCTGCTTCCATACTCGTCTCTTTAGTCCCGCGCAGGGCACCGATTACGGCTCCCTTTGCGGCTGCCCCCACGTCACCGCCGACATCGCTCGCTCCATGGATCGCCGCTCTACCCACATCTGAGACGGCCTCGATCAGTGACGTCCCTACCGCACTCGTCCCTTTGATCGTGTGAGTGAGCGTTCCGCTCACGGTGTCAACGACGGCGCTGGCAACATCCCCGGTTCCACTAATGGTGCCAATGACTCCGTCCTTTATGGACTCAAAAATACTTTTTCCCATCGTCTTCTCCTTTCTTTTGTGATTTATTAAAAGAAAAACGCCGAGAACCGATGAATTCGAAAACCTGGTGCAGAGTATGAACTTTTGACCTTGGCTAACGGTCAATGTTCGGTTTGCACATTCTTTCGTACAGCACGAGATGGAGATCAGAGACCTCTTGCATCCGTTGGGAATCAACGGCCGGAAAAGCCTCCATCTCCAAGTACGCGGACTTCTCTCTGAGGAGAAGGGAAAGCTCAATCCTACTCGCCCGGAATCGTTCAACTCTCTTGCCTTGTGATCACAGGCTAGGTATTGAGCAAGTAGACTACGCGAGAATTCCGATACAAATGCGTATTCTTTAGATAATCACCTTGGAACGCGCTTCACGGGTGTTATGATGGATATCGTGACTTTCTCACGTCGATGGAGATGAATTTGTGCGTCGCTTCGGGGTGCGTCGCCGGCACGGCTTTGCTTGCGTTTCTTCTCCTCGGCTCATCACCTTTGCTCGCCATCCCTGTTGAGGAGCTCGACCCCAATCGCGAATGGCGCATCAAAGATCTAAACATCTCTGGCAACAATCAGATTGGATCTTCAGAGTTGCAAGATGTTTTATCCATCAAGACCCGTCCCTGGTATGCTCCATGGCAATCTCGGCCGGTTTTCGACCCTGCAGTGTTTGCTTCCGACCTCGAACGGATCCCTCGATTTTATCAGGACAAAGGATATTACGAGGCGAAAGTGACTCACGATCTCTCAGTGGACGATAGCGAAGGCTTGGTGACGGTCAACCTCGAGGTCAGCGAGAATGACCCTATTCGGGTTGGACAAATCTCAGCGGATATAGTCGATGCGCCAGAACTGAAACCGGAACTGCAAGCGCTTCTCAAGAAACTTCCTCTCCGCGAAGGAGAAATTTTTGCCGTAGACGCCTATCAACGAAGTGAATCGCAGATAAAAGAATTTTTCTACGACAAAAGCCGCGCGGCGATTACCATTCAACGAAAGGCCGAGGTCATTCTCGATCGCCACGTGGCTAACGTTTCTTATATCCTGAATGCCGGGCCTGAAACGCAATTCGGCGCAACCACGGTAGAAGGGTTAAAGGACGTCGAAGAGTCTGTTGTCTTACGGGAATTGACCTACAAACCGGGCGAAGCATTCGCGGGCACCAAGCTCCGGAACACGGAAAAAAATCTCCGGGAGCTCGATTTATTCAGTCAAATCGTTATCGAACCGCAGCCCTCCCTTCCAGCCACGTCCGTTCCGGTCAAGGTCCGGCTCGAAGAAAAACCACCACGTGAAATCAAGATTGGCATCGGCTATGGCACCGAAGAGCAGTTACGCGGACAGGCCCGCTGGCGCAATAATAATTGGCTTGGAGGGGGGCGACGACTCGAAGTCGGAGTGAAGGCGTCGTTTATCGCGCGCGAATTGGACTTTCATTTTCTTCAACCCCATTTTCTCGGCCCGAATAATCGTTTCATGGTCAATGCCGGCCCCCAGCAGTTTGATGAGCCGGGATATTTTTTGGACGCTCTACGGTTGCAGCCGAAAATCGAAAGGAAATTTTCCGATCACCTCACAGGCTTTTTAGCCTATCGCGTGGAATACGACCGCTTGAGTAAAGTTGAGCCAGCAACCATCCAGGTGCTCCAGCCGTTCGAGAAAAAAGGATTGCTTTCGGGCCTCTCGGCAGGGTTTCTGTGGAACAATGCTAACGATCCACTCAATCCCACCTCGGGTTGGACGCTTTCTTTTCTCGGCGAGCAATTCGGCAGCTTTCTCGGAGGTAAGTTTGACCTGTACAGGCTTTTGGGAGAAGCCAGAGGTTATTACCCGCTCGCAGAAAAGACTGTGTTCGCTTCCCGTCTGAAATTGGGGTTTGCAGAACCATTGCACAAGGGCAAGGAGGTCCCCCTCTTCGAACGGCTATATGCCGGGGGCAGCGACAGCGTGCGAGGATACGGCCGGAGCCGTTTAGGGCCGCTATCCACTTCCGACGATCCTTTGGGGGGACGGAGCTTGATCGAGGGATCCTTTGAGTTGCGTCAACAATTTACTGACAAAATTGGCGGCGCTTTGTTTGTCGACTTTGGACAAGTGTCGCTCCGATCATTTGACGTTCCCATCGATAATTTAAGATTCTCCGCCGGCTTTGGCGTTCGCTATACCACCCCGGTGGGGCCGGTACGCCTTGACCTTGGGTTTCCCTTCCGTCCGCCGAACGGTGACCGGGCCTGGCAGATTCACTTCAGCATAGGCCAGTCCTTTTAGGAGGCTCAAAATGCGTAAAAAACTATTGCGTTGGGTTTCCTGGTCGATCGGAATTTTCCTACTGCTGATGTTCGTGGCTGTCGTGGGACTCCGATTCTATACGCGCACTCCGGAATTTCGCGCTTTGCTGCGGACGAAAATTTTGGCCGCCGCCAACGACGCGTTGAATGGTGAATTGCAATTCACAGAAATCACCGGCTCGGTCTGGCGGGATCTTGAATTCCATGACTTTGCCATCGTGCAGAATGGAGAAGCGATCTTGTCGGCGCCCGTCGTTTCGATTGATGTCGGCCTTTTGGGCCAGGTGGTTACATTTTTAAGCTCATCGACCATCCGCATCGGCCAAATCGATATCGTCGAACCGAAACTGACCCTGATACAGGATCAGGAGAAAAATTGGAATCTCGCCAAGTTGGTTAAGAAACACGATGACCCTGAGGAACCCGGACGCGTGACGATTTCCTTGAATAATATTCACATAAAAGACGGCAGGGTCCAGGCGCGAACTGCCGATGGCAAAGAGGCGCTTATCACGACGCTTTCCGGAGACGCCGATATAAATTTAGGACCTTCCGGCGCCACCGTTGATTTAAACAAATTCGGTTTTGCGCTTTCTTCAGCCGGTGTACCGGACAGCACATGGTCGACTGCGCTTTCGTTAAAACAAGGCGAAAAGAATTCTTCGGTTGAAGTAAAACAGCTAACTGTTTCCACCGCTCAATCACACGTGAATCTTAGCGGCACGATTGACGATCTCTCTGCGCCCACTAGTAATTTGACCCTCGAACTCAAGAAAATCGCGGCTAAAGATCTGAAGACGCTGTCACCCGCGCTGCCTTTGCAACAGGATATATCCGGAAGCATTCGCGCAACGGGGCCGCTGTCGGTATTGCAGGTTGCCGTCAACCTGACGGTGCCCAATGGGCAGGTCGTTGGCTCCACGCTGGCCGATTTGAAAAAGGACAAACCCCAGTTGCAGGGACGTTTGGAACTCAAAGAATTTGTTGTTGATCGAGTGCTGGCCTTGCCGGGAGTCAAAGGAAACATAAACGCGCAAGTCGCCTTTAAGGGTAGCTCTCTCGAAGACGCCGAGGCTTCTCTGCAAGGCCGCGTTTCGGGTTTGGCCGTTCAAGAATGGACCCTCGGCCAAATGGCTCTCTCGAGTCAATTGCAAAACCGTCGTTTAGCCTTTGCCGCTCAATCGGATCAGACCAATGGAACAGCCGAGCTCAAGGGAGCCGCCGTGCTCTCCGAGACCCCGAGTTATGAGGCGAATCTGCAAACTCGCGCTTTCGATCTTAAAAAGGTCGCCGCGCAACGACCCGACCTGCCAGCGGCCAAAATCAACGTTGATGCCTGGGTCAAAGGGCGGGGGACGAAACTTGAGACCATGCAGACCGACACGCGCCTTACGCTAACCGGATCACAGATAGGCGGCATTCAGCTCGATCAAGCGCGGGCGGAAGGATCGCTGAGAAATGGCACACTGGTTTTAAAGGAAGTCCGGCTCGCGGCGGATGGCTCGACCCTTAATGCCAATGGAACCATCGCTTCCGTGGCAAAAAACGCCAAAGGTCGCATCACCTATGTTCTCAATGCGAAGGATATCAATCCCTGGTTGAAGCTCGCCGGAATCGACGCCGGCGGCGGCCTCAGAGCTGACGGAAGTATCGCGGGATCCTTGCAAGCTCCGCAGCTGGACGGCAAGGCGAACTTCAACCAATTACAGATGTCCGGCCACCGGGTACAGAGCGGCACTCTGCGATGGACGCTTGCCGGCTCTCGAAGCAATTCTTGGCAAGGCAAAATCGATCTCGCCGTCCAACAGGTCAACGCTGGCATTTCATTGCCGAGCGTAGAAGCCCATCTGAATGTAGACGGAACGCGCCCGATGGCACTCACTGCCGATATCTTGGCGCGCGATGTCGACCAGCGGGTTCAACGAGTCAGCGGCCGGGTCACGCAGTCCGGGGAGCGCACGGAAGTCGCATTGCAACAGCTGAGTTTACAGCTGCCCGATGGAGCTTGGCGCAACCCTAGACCCGCTCGTCTTGTTTTAGTGGGAAAGAACGTGACCATCGATGAGTTGGTATTACAGCGCCAGGCACAAACATTAAACGTCAAAGGAGCTTTCGGACTCGAGGGACCGCAAGATCTTTCAGTCCGGGTAAATGGCTTTTCACTCGCCGATCTCCGGCCATATTTGCAAACTGCCCCGGACGTTACGGGTAGTGTGGCTTTAACGGTACAGGTTAAGGGCACCGCTGCTCAGCCGTTGATCGAGACAACCATGAGCATCGATCAATTGAGCGTCGCCGGTCAAACCTATGCCGGCCTGACAGCCCAGAGTTCTTATCAAAAAGAGCGCCTCAGCATCGACCTCCGTCTGCTCCAGGACACGGTCAACGGACTAAACGTTAAGGGCACGCTGCCTATATACATCGGTTGGGGAGCGGGCCGATCGATAAATGTAACCGGAGACTCCAATTTACGGATTCAATCCGAAGGTTTGAGTCCCACGTTCGTGAGCGCATTTAACAAAGATATCGAAAATCTCCAGGGCAAGTTGAGTATGGATATCGTTCTTCGCGGCCCACTTGAGGCTCTTGCGCCAAATGGAACGATCCAGTTTCAAAACGGCGGCGTCAGAATCCGTCCCGTGGGTTTGTCTCTGAGCGACATTGGGGTGCAGGTTAACGTCACTCCAGGGTCGGTCCAGATAAGCCGGCTGGCGGTGCGATCTGGTGGCGGGCAACTGACCGGCACCGGGCGCTTGGCTATCAAGGGCACGAGCGTCACCAATATCGCCGCGAATTTTAAAGCCCAAGATTTCCAAGTGGTGAACACGCGCGAGTACAAAGCTAATACCTCAGGAAATTTAACAGCGTCAGGTAATTTGCAAGAGCCGGTTGTTCGCGGCGACCTAACCATGAAAGGAACTTTACGGCCGGATATGGGCATGATGAAAGGTCGAGGCGGTGTGGCAGCCCAGGACAAAACGATTGTCGTGGTTCAAAATGAAAGTCAGCTATACACGGCGCCAGAACCGACGGCCGAGAAACCCAAAGACGGCAAAGCTGCTTCCACCTCACAAGAGGAAAGCTCGCCTTTCCAGCGCCTGCGCCTCGATCTTACGGCAGCAATTTCTCGAGGCACCTGGATCTACTTGGACGAAGGCTCGGTTGAAATGACAGGACAGCTGAAAATCAAAAAAGAACCCAAAGAGAAATTGACTGTCGCCGGTAACCTCCAGGGCGCCCATGGCTCGTATTCGTTTCAGGGTCGGAGATTCCAGATCGAACAAGCCGAACTGTCCTTTACGGGAGGAACTCAGATCGATCCTGGCCTGGATATTGTCGCCCGCTATAAAATCTCTCAATACCAGATTGATTTGGTGATCGGTGGTTATACAAGCAAACCGACCCTCGCCTTGCGTAGCAACCCTTCGCTGGAGCAGGCAGAAATCCTCTCCGTGTTGTTGTTCGGTAAAACGACAGCCGATCTAAACCAGGGGCAGAAGAACGCGCTCCAAACCCAGGCGCTGAAGACAGCCGCGAATTTTGTCAGTTCCGACTTGAGGCAATCCGTCGCCGGCAAGCTCGGAGTGGACACCCTGGAATTTGGCGTCGGCGATAATCTCTCCGGCGGTCAGGTAGAAGCGGGGAAATACGTTTCCCAAGATGTCTTTGTCTCCACCAAACAGCAGGTTGGCGGCGAAAACCAGCAGGAATACGCCATTGAATATGACATAGCGCCCAACTGGCAATTCAGAAGCTCGACCAGCCCTCAGGGCAAAAGCGGATCGGATATTTTTTGGCGCAAGCGATATTGATAGTTCTCAACTAAGGGTTAGCGCGGAATAATTATCGCGGAGTAATTATTTAGTAGTGGTCTTGTCTCATTTAAGTCAGTCCGATCGTGAAGTGAGTGTGTAAAGTCTGGCGAGGGTATGATCAAGAGGTGTGAATTAGAAACATAATAGGTATGCGTACCCTTCCGGGTTATTTTGTAAAAGCTGTAAAGACCTCCCCCACCCCTACCCGGAGAAATTCGGCTCAAGGCGTACTCTCGCAAGAACGGCGGAATAAGCATCGTTGAGATCAAGAAGAGGAGAGACAAGAACAGTGCGACAAAGCATCTTATTGCGCCATAGCGCCGCGTTAATTTTCCTTCTCGCGATGGGATTCTACGCTGAGCCGATCCTTGCTCAATCGACCAAAGGAACCTACAGCACAACGGCCGACGTTCCGTTAAGGTCGGGGCCGGGAATGAACTATGAAGTGATCGCGACGCTTCCCAAAGGAATAACCGTCAACGTCGTCGCGCGGGAAGGTTACTGGTTAAAAGTTGAATCAATGCACGGCGGCAAAGCGGGGTACATCGATGAACAATTCGCGCAACCCGCCTCGGCGGTGCAATCCACATCCCCGAAGGGTCCAACTCCCTCGGTCGCCGGCCTTTATCGTACGCTCTCGGACATCGAACTTCGCGCCGGCCCCGGAATGAATTACCCGGTCGTGGCCAACCTCCCATCCGGTATCAAAGTCAACGTTGTCCGCGCCGAAGGGGACTGGTTGCGAATTGAATCGAAAAACGGCGCAAAGCCGGGCTATCTTGAAAAACAATCGGTTGAGCGCTCGACGGATCGGAACTGAGCTCCGGGGCGGAATAGCTTTTACCCGTGGTCGCTAAACGCAACAGGATAAATCAAAGATCGTCCGATCGGACAGAACCGACTCGTGGCCCAATTCCTCACCGAGTGCAGGCTGTTGGGTGGCGTTAAGACTTACTTCTCTCCTCAGAGATCATTTGCAGGACTTTTTTGCGGACGCCTTCGTCGGCTCGCGCGATGTCGAAAATCTGCGTAAAGCTCTCCTCGCTCAATCCTTCTTTGGTGAGCGCCTCCTTGAATTTTGATTGTGCCTCCTGCTGAATCTGCTTGCCCTCATCGGGCCCAGCAGCCGCTTTCGCGCGCGGCTCATAGGTTTCGCGTATCTTCTCAACTTGGACGTAAACTTTAGCAAAATTTCTCAGTTGTTGATCGTCGACACCTGCTGGTTGGTTGGGAACGACTTGGGCAAGGAGTGGCTTTGGGACGGTGATGCTTAAAAATACTGCGATAGAAACGGCAGCGAATATCAGCGGACGTACTCTTTTCATAGACGATCTCCTTTACACGAGAGTATTTCCGCATAATGCGCAAGAGATATGCCAAGAATCCCGCGGCAGGGAATTTCAACGATTTACAGAAATACCTGTCTAGAGATGAGAATCGATGTGCATGACATTTCATTCAGCCGCAGCTATCGAGCGTCAACAGCTGAAGCATTTTCCTACGTGCTGCAAGGAACGCTCAGTGCCCAAATTAGCTCCGGCCCGACGTTGCCTTTACGCAGCGAATAGAGGTCGAATTATTCACCGGCCTGCTACAAAATAAAAGGTGGATTTCTGTGGTTACTTGCGCTTCACAGGTCCAGTGATTTTCTGATTTCGAAATTCTTAGACGGCGTGTAATCCGCCGCTCGGAACGGAACCTATGACCCTTTCCCCAACTCTTGCGACCTTCGCGTCGCGCTGACCACTGCGTCGATGACTGTGCCGCGAAAACCCTTCTGCTCCATCGCATAAATGCCGGCAATCGTCGTACCGCCGGGTGAAGTGACTTCGTCTTTCAACTCTCCCAAGTGCTTGTTGCTCTCGAGCGCCATGCGCGCAGCGCCATAGACGGTTTGCATGGCGAGCTTCAGCGCAACGTCCCGTGACAATCCGACTTGAACGCCACCATCGGCGAGAGCTTCCATAAACATAAAAACGTATGCAGGCCCGCTGCCGCTGAGCCCTGTAACGGCATCCAAATATTTTTCTTCCACCGCCATGCCGACGCCAAAGCTATTGAGGATCGCGCTGACTTTTTCTAAATCAGCGGGAGTCGCATTCGCGCCAGCCGCAAATCCGGCGGCACCCGCGCCAACGACGCAGGGAATATTCGGCATCACGCGAACGACCCGCGCCCCGGGCTTCAAATTCGCTTCGATGCGCGCCAGCGGAACACCCGCAGCGACCGAGACCAAGAGTTTTATTTTACCCAATTTACTGGCGATTTCTTTAGCCACCGTGTCGACGATTTGAGGCTTGACTGCCAGGACGATAATGTCGGCGTAATCACAAAGCGCGCCGTTGTCCGGCGTAACGTCGATATCGAGCTCTCGGGCTACCGCTTCCCGCAGGGCGTCGCTCACATCGCTCGCCATGACATGGCCCTTCGGCGCTAGTCCGGCGCGAATCACGCCGCGCGCAATGGCCGAACCTATTTTACCCGCGCCGATAACACCGACTTTTTCGTTTATCACTTGGGACCTCCGAAAGTTTAACAGGTGAACGACAGCATAATGGGTCACGGCGGCAACTTCAAAGTCTATTTATATTGAGCGCATCAAACAAAAAAGCCTCCGCTGACTTGCCGGAGGCCTTTTTACGACGACTGTCGTGGTTCTGTCCTAATATTTCTTGCCGAGTTCTTGCAACGCTTTGAGCGCGTCTGCGTCGTCGGGGCTGAGAGAGAGAATTTCGCGATATTTCTGTTCCGCTTCTTTGATTTTTCCTAGCTGTGCGTACGCCTGGCCGAGGGAAAAGCGCAGATCGTTTCTTCTCCGCCGCATGCGCAGAGCCTGCGAATACTCTTCCGCGGCCTTCTCCCACATGGCGAGCTTGTAGTACACGGCGCCCAACTCCGTGTGGATCGTCGCCGAGTCTTCACCCTTGGACTTGGACTTTTCTAGCAACGCACGCGCTTCTTGCATCTGCTTTTTTGTCTGTTCGGCGTCTGTCAGCTTCTGCGCCTTCGCGGCCGTTAAGCGCCCCCATGCAAGCAGCACCGCAGGATGATCAGCTTGTAAATTCCGCGCTTGGATAAACCACTTCTCGGCTTCCGGCAAATTGCCCCCGTGCAGCGCGATGTTCCCCAATCCAAGATACGGCAGCACTTCCTTGTTCCCCATCGCGATCACTTTTTGGTAAATCGCTTGAGCCTCCGGCAAATAGAATTCGTCACTCATTGCCAAAACATCGGGAATATATTCCACGCCGCTTTCAAGCGCGGCGGACGCCTCCTTCTGTCCCTCGGCGCTTTTGTCCTGTTCGAGGAAGATCCTCATTTTCAACAGGTGAAATTTCGCGTTCTTTGGCTCGAGGCGGAGCGCTTCATCGATTTCATTCATCGCGCGGCCGCGCGACAAACTCGCCAGATACGATTGCGCCAGATAGTAGTGGTGCATCGCTTCCGGCACCGCCAACGGCCTTG